>OGNQ01000019.1_pt1 | contig 144274 bp, 203 predicted proteins | sample 1573481 | NCBI WGS metagenome assembly OGNQ01 (sample SAMEA2581920, study PRJEB24529) | metagenome | biome: Human gut stool | place: China | collected 2011 | reverse complement strand
CCAAATTGTTTCTTTTGTAGAGAAATGTCTTAACCTTTTGACTATTACTATAAGTAGTGGTTGCGGCAAGCGTCTTCTCTTATCTTCTATAAATATTATAACAAAATATTTTTAGAAAATCAAGTCGTCGTAATGAAGGCATTATAGCCCTTATTTTTTAGGTCATTTACAACTCGTGTTGCGTTAGCTTTTACAGAGAACGCACCAACTTGAACCTTCCAATAACTGCCAACTTTGCGGACATAAGCGTTTCTATATCCTGCATTGATTGCATCTGGAAGACCTTTAATCTTAGCCAAAAACGCATTAGCATTAGCTTTCTTACTAAATGCACCAAGTTGTACTCTGTAAATAACTTTCGGCTTTAGATAAACAGCCATTACATTATCAACAGGGCGATTAGTAAATGCTTTTGTGATACATTTACCATCGTGCAATACCTTGGTACTTCCGCCTCCATCAAGGTTAATAGCATAATCAACCTTGAGAGTCCGCAAGAAAGATTGCATCTGCGAGAAGTTCATGCCAGGAGATTCAATAGCTACAATAAAGATATTTTCTTTATTATAAGCTAGAACAGTTCTTCTAGCCTTGTAGTTAATCTCAGAAGCAATAGTAATAGGAACTGCGGCGCCCGCTTTAATTAAGACTGGATAGCCACTTACGAAGTCCTCAAACTTCTCTTGACCAATTACACCGTATTTTAACTCTCCATTGACAGTTCCAAATCCTTCTTTGTAAAGAGAATTAGAACTAATGATTATACCTTCATCGGTGTAGTTAAAGGCTGTTGAACCATCACTCATGCTGAAGAAACCACCATTAGAAATAATAGAAGGCTTAACTGCGCAACTATCATAGTAGGCTTTCAAAGTCTAACGAGGCTATTGACATAGCGCCATGTCGAACTTTGAAATCTCTGTCTTTGGAATTTCTACAACAGTGATATAGGAATAGTTAATTGGATTATAAATCTTCATTTTATCACCTTCCTCAATACTTATAAAGAAAAAGATAATTAAATTAAAGAAATATCTCCAAATGGTAGTCTGGGTGAGGCTTGAACTCACGACCTCTCGATTATCAATCGAGTGCTCTAACCAACTGAGCTACCAAACTATATTGGCGCGGGGAGAGAGATTTGAACTCCCGGACCCATTGCTGGGCCTCCAGTTTTCTAGACTGGTGCCATCAACCACTCGGCCATCCCCGCATACTGGTGCCCACTCAGAGATTCGAACTCTGGACCCACCGATTAAGAGTCGGTTGCTCTAGCCAGCTGAGCTAAGCGGACAAGTTTGGTGGAGGTAACGGGAGTCGAACCCGTGTCCGAAACATCTACTTAATCAGAACATTCTTACACGATAGTCCTTATTTATAGCTTTTGAATAGAGCCACAAGTCAAGAACAAACTAACTAAACTATAGGGCCGTACCGGTTATAGTACAACGCATCCACCACTTTGTTTTTAGAAGGAAAACAAAGAAACCAGAGGTATACAGTTAATGGTCAGCGAGCAAAAGCTCAAGCTGCCATGTGAGAATCGAAATAATTGTTGTCAGTTAATTGTTTGTTGCGCCGTAAGGAGGTCGCCTACCCGTGTGTTCTAACTTCTCAATGCCCCGTCGAAACCTTTATACCCCCATATTGGTACGGCTACTGAGATTCGAACTCAGATTGTGACAGCTTAGAAGGCTGTTGCCATATCCATTAGGCGATAGCCGCTTATTTATTTCGATAACTAAGCCAATCCTTGTAAACTTCTTTTCTCGTAGGATACGGCTGATCTTTCCAGAACCAATAATGCCTACGCTCTTTCCAGTTTCTAATACGACTTTGGTAAAACTGCTCAAAGCTACGAGAAACAAGAAAACAATAGTCACAAATGTCATATTGACAAAAGTATCTTTTATAGAGAGAATTGGGTAACTCAAAATTAGCATCTCGGTTAAGCGCCCGCCGCACTTTTCGATTAGCCATCGCTTTCATACCCCGATTATGGTCTTTCCAAACAGGCTGTTTTCGATAAGAACGAGACATACTCAACACTCCCTGTCTTTATACTTTTGTTTGCGGGAATAGGAACCTTTTCCCTTCTTAGCTTGCACAGAAGATCCCCGACGCTTGAACTGAAGCCACTCTTGTAGTTCATCGCCAGTTTTCTTCATAGCTTGCTTGTAAATCTTCTTATTCATTTCTAGACCCCTTTCATCTTGTATGTACCAAAAACATATGATTGAAAATTGCTGTTTGGGTCTCGTGGGGTGACTGGTGGAATTCGAATCCACGACAACTTGAGCCACAATCAAGTGCTCTAACCAACTGAGCTACAGCCACATGGCATCCCTTGAGAGACTCGAACTCCCGGTCTTGCGGTTCGTAGCCGCACGCTTTGTCCAACTAAGCTAAAGGGACATATGGAGCTGGCGACAGGAATCGAACCCGCGACATCTTCATTACAAGTGAAGCGCTCTACCTGCTGAGCTACACCAGCATATTGAATTTTATAGGACGATGGAGGTGGGGACTCACCGATAGCTACTCCCGCAGATTTCAAACTGCATACCCCTACTTTTCTGACTTTACACCCGCAGGCACGAATCCCGCATTAAGCGACCCGTTCAAAGTTTATTGTCATGTCAGCAAGACAAGATGCTTTTCACATCAGCTACTTCCTCTTGGTGGCCTCCGCACCGTGTACTTAGGCATCAGTACCACTAATAGATTTCTGTGCAGGCACAGCATATCCTAAAGACTTACTCTTTGTTCTACGGAGTTTATTCCTCATTTCCCTGGCGTCGGGTGAAGGATTCGAACCTTCGGACCGCGTTTCCACGGTCGGCAGTTTAGCAAACTGCTGCTTTAAGCCACTCAGCCAACCCGACATATAAAGGACATGATGTTTACTTCTCACTAATCGTTGGTTCTACATCAGCAAAGATCATGTCATCAATATCTTGGAACATAGAAAAACCTCCTTATTTAATTTTACAAGACGCAAAGAAAATTATTTGCCGGATTTGAACCGGCTACAGTCAAATTAACAGTTTGATGCTCTACCAATGAGCTAAAATATTTTTCAAAAGAAAAAATTTGCTGTATGCGTCTTACCCATAATGGCATTACGCCTATGGTTGCGGTCGGGCGATTCGAACGCCGTCTCTAGCTTATGAGGCTAGTGAGCTACCGTTGCTCCACCACCGCAATGGCACCGCGGGCTGGGCTTGAACCAGCGACGCGCAGGGCTTCAACCTGCCGCTCTACCTACTGAGCTACCGCGATATAAAGAGCAGTTTACCGACTTACTCAGGTCAATATGTTAATCAGCGATAACAAACTTACCGCACTTGCTAAACACCTGCACCGGCTTACCCTTTAGGTCACGCTCTTCCAGCTTATTGAAAGGACAGACAAACACATTGGAGTTGCCAGCTCGCTCCATCACGCCACCGCAATTGGGGCATTTATGCTCCTTCTCCTTGACCTTAGGAGCCTTAAATCCCATTGCCGCGCCCAGAGTCTTAAAAGAATCGAAAGTACCGTGAACCTGCTTCATAATATCTTCTCCTTTTCATCTATGTATATTTCCTATTGTTAATGGTACTCCCAGTCAGGATCGAACTGACGACACCGCCGTGAAAGGGCGGGGACTTAACCACTTGTCCATGGGAGCATTTATTACTTTTTGTTAAAGAAGAAGTATAACTCCTCCGGTTATTGTCTTAGACTGATTAAATTAGGTGGTGATCCCAGCGAGACTCGAACTCACATTTTCAGCTTGAGAGGCTGATTACCTAGACCAGTTAGTAGATGGGACCATAACTCGCACTTCTTCTTACGAAGCTATTTAGGGAGCGCGGCGTCACGCACCATTACCGTTTTCGTTTCGTTATATAAGGGGGGGAAAGAAAAGGGTAATCAAACCAAACCTAAATTAGTTTTTAACTTTAATAATAATATAAATAACCGAGAAGAACTAATTGAAAACTTCTCTTTGGTGGAACCTGCGGGACTTGAACCCGCTACCTCCTGCTTGCAAGGCAGGCGCTCTCCCAGCTGAGCTAAGGCCCCATAAGATATATAGAGAAAAGTGAAGAGTGGTAGTACCATCACTTATCAGTACCTCGTACATTAAACCACTGAGGTCGAGTTCTAGTTAACGACAACGCTCGAAAAATGTCAGAAGGTGTTGCTGGCAGCCCCGCTGGGGTTCGAACCCAGACTTACTCCTTCAGAGGGATACGGTTTTAGAGACCGCCGTGCTAACCATTACACCACGGGGCAATATTCAGCAAGACACAGGTTTTTGCACTGGACTCGAACCAGTTATCATTTTCGTGGCGAGAAAAGAATTATCCCATTAAAAAAACTTGCTGTACTGTGTCTTCCTTACTTTCTATAAATATTATATCATAATATTTATTATTTTTCAAATAAAGAGAATACTAAAGTCTAGGCGGGTGGTCATGTTTCAGCCACACGCTTATGCTACTCCGACTTCGCAAAATTCCACTTCCAGAATTTCAGGCGTAGGTTTTTTTACGCTAATTCAAGGGATTTCCACCGCAACTTACCTCACTCTACCTCGCCTGCCTAGACGGCCGATAAGACCTGAACCGTTTCAATATTCTCTTATTGGCGATCCCGACGGGACTTGAACCCGTGACCTCTAGCGTGACAGGCTAGCGTTCTACTCTTCTGAACTACGAGACCAAATACTTGGGGAGAGTCATTCCCCTAACGGTAAGTGATACCGGTTAATTTTATTTAAGTAATAAAACTAACAAAAGACTATCCAGATCCATGGACAAGGGAGGGTTCCTGGACTCGCACCCACAATCGGCAACCTCCGTAAGGTGAGCGGTTGACACCAATCCTTATGACTTGAGCGGATTAACTCGTTGGTGCGGCTAGTGAGATTTGAACTCACACGACCTTTCGATCACAAGCACCTCAAGCTTGCTTGTCTACCGATTTCAACATAGCCGCATATTCACGATTGGTTACTTTGCTTTCTTATATTTAGACAGGCGTTGTCCACTAAGCCACATATCTTCGCTGCTTGGCATTGCCGCGCATTGGATGCCGGTGGTAGTTTACCAATCAAAATCCATGTTAACGCCTCATTGGTACGGGATAAGGGACTCGAACCCTTACGCCATAGACACTAGATCCTAAGTCTAGCGCGTCTACCATTCCGCCAATCCCGCATACTGAAGGTTTAGGGTTAAAGTCGCGACGACTCCTTCAAACATCGACTTTGGCTGTCCCGGAGGGGTTCGAACCCTCGACCCCACGATTAACAGTCGCGTGCTCTGCCAGCTGAGCTACAGGACAATATTTAGAGTCTCTCGTTTAAGTTGCCAACATTCAAGACTCAGTATATTTGTTTTGCTCTTCAGCAAAAGGGGTTTTTCTCTTTCGGTTAAGTCTTTGATAGACCTTGCAACACCTTCCGTTAACCTCACCCAGCATACCTTATTTTTAAGAGTTAAGTGTCGGGCAACCATTTCTCTCAGTTTCTATAAATATTATACAATATTTTTTATTAGAAATCAAATTTCCTTTTTGGCTTCTTCTTTTCTGGAATCGGGTATTCATCAACCTCGATTCCATGCTTCCTAAACCAATCAAATAACGCCCATCTTTCAGAGCATGGATTGGTTGGGGCTTCATGCACCAATAGGACAATCTCTGGTTCATCACCATTAACCACGACTCTTTGTGCTATGCTCTCAAAACGCCGCATCATATCAGTAAAATCGAGAGCATCTAACTGCTCTCTATAGTGCTGCATAAAGCAACATTTAGAGTTATCATGATCGCAATTCCCGCAGTAACCCTCGCTCTCTTGATGGTCTTTAGGCACGAAAGGCTCGGCCCGCAAGCCATTGAGGACTCCTCGCTTATCTAAATAAACATCACCTTGATATTTGTCATAGAACCACTTTGGGTCCCACATCGCAGTAGAAAGAGCAACTGTATTCGGCTTCATAAACCGAACCGCATAAAAATAAGAGATATAGAACTTCACAGGTCATCTCCTGCGATCTCAGAAACCAAATCTACCCAAAGTTCATAAGGAATAATAGGTGCTACGCCATCATTCTTAGCATCTTCGATAATCTCCTCGATTTCAAAGACGCCACCGCAGCAACCACAAATGATTTCGTTCTTATACGCGATGCCAGCAGTATAGTGACCGCCATCTGCATCCCAAAACTTAACCTGAGTAGGTGTCTCAAAAAACATATTCATAACTTCCTTTCCTTAACTTTCTATAAATATTATAACATAATATTTATAGTTTTTCAAATAAGGTTTGAAGCTGGCAGGGGTGAGAGGACTCGAACCTCTAGTCCCGGTTTTGGAGACCGGTGGTTTAACCATTAACCGACACCCCTATATAACCCTTGGTTCGTCTCCAAGGGGCGCTCAATCTTAAATGCCGGAGCTGTACAAACGGCGAGCAGCCTCTCTTCATTCCCCGTAAAGAAAGTCTGTAAAGATAGCTTAGTCAACTTTCGCTATCGGCGCTATGCCTCACCTTTATGCCTAGGTCATAAAAGGATTGCGCTATTGTTGATTGGCATTATGGAGCAAGATACCGGGTTCGAACCGGCCCTTTCAGTTTGTGGTGTCTCATATAAGATTTGAACTTATATCTTTGACCACATTTCATCAGAATATTTCTTAATATCAGACTTGCGATAAGGTAAATCGTAGGCTTTGCACCATTTTTTAATGGTGTTATCAGAAACAGAAAAATTTTTTCCTATACTCACAAAAGTTTCTGCTCTAATCATATCTTTTAAGACTTCTCTACTCGGTCTTTCACACTTTTGTTGTCTAATATGGTCACAGACAGAACATCTAATCGCTCCCTTGGAAATTTCTTTTCCGCAATCAACGCAATAATAATGCTATTTTGTTACATCCTTTACCTTGCGTAATGGATACTATTCACCTTCAATAGTATGATAATCACCACGATTGAGATAATAAACCATACTTAAGTCTAAATCATATTTCTCACTAATTTGTGAAAAAGATAGCTCAGATTTTTTAATATCTTGAATAATGCTATTCAAGATTTCTGGTGTATATCTCTTAAAAACTTGGTTCTATGAACTACCGCCAGATGTAATATTATACCCATTGGGAGTAATTGAATTATACTTTTGAATATAGAATTTTTCTCTTGTATCTAAAAGATACTCTGGGCATTCTTCAATAATGGAAAAAGCAAAATTATCTTTTCCTTCTCGTTGAATTGCCTATCCAATTAGCGAATTACTACGACAATGTTCTGTAAAACGCTTTTCGATATGGAGGCTCTAACCCACATATACTTTACCATCAGTCAGATTTTCAATTTTATAAATACCAATAGACAAGTCTTTCATCTCCTCTACTATATTTACAATTTTGAACCGACTCTTTAATGAAATGCACCCAAAATTTTTCTTAAACTAATGAAACGAAGACTGACGTGCTAGCCGCTAACACTAATCCTGCATAATGGTGCGCCAGGCGGGACTTGAACCCACGACTCTCTGCTTAAAAGGCAGATACTCTACCGACTGAGTTACTGGCGCAAACCTCAACCTTGTATATTTATTATACAATAATTTTTAATTTATTGCAAATAAATCTTTTTTTCTCTGAAAGAGGTTCTTCCCTTACTTTCTATATATATTATATAATATTTTTATTATAATATCAAGAGAAGAAATAGTCCCGCTCATCAGCATCCATACTCCGCTGTTTGCGGAGTTCGCTAATGCGGTAATTGAGACTGGGAGAGTAGTTTCCATGCAGATTCCTACGCTTGCCTTTATTGCGTGTCTTAGCCGAACACATAGAACAACTACAATGAATTTTATTTTTACTATACTGATGAAGATTATTATAATATGGATGCGTATCTCCATCATAGTAAACTTCTCTAGCAATACGACGCTTACGAAGAGCTTTCCGTACACTTACATCTCGATTATAGGCCTGTGAACGCGGTTTCCGCATATCATACATCACCTCTCCAAGTATTTGGTAATAATAATGAAAGAGAGGGGTAATTACTTTAATTACCCCGCCCAAAATTTTTGCTTAGATACCCAATCGAGCGCACAGATCTGCAACTTTTGCCTTATCTTCTGCACTCAGTTCTGTTGGAGTTGCAGGCTTGTTTTCCCAAGCTGCTGCATTACTATCTCCTGTTGGTGCTGTAACAGGAGCCGCAGATGCGCTCACTGGTGTCTTGGGCATTGTCAGTGCGATAGAAAGCTGAACAACTTCGCCGTTCGGACCATCTTTCACATTTACATACAGCTTCTTGTCAATTAGACCAACGAAATCTTCACCAAAAGCTGCCTGAATAGTGGCGATAGCAGACTGCTTCGCCAAATCTCCTCGTCTTTGTGCCATATTAAATCTCCTCTTCCTCTTCCGCGGGCAGTAACTCTTCGGTCATTGCACGATGGCAACATCCGCAGAATGGCTCTGTCCCTTCAAAATAAATTTCATCTTCATCATATATTCTACGATAACAACTATGACAAGTCAAGAAAAAGTCAACATCCGCGTCTTTCTCTGCAATGCACTTGTCACATAAGAACTTATCGTCTCGATTCAAATACTCCTCGCCGCAAACTGGACAGATTACTTTTGCACCAACTTTAATGCCGAATATCTCTTTGAATAGTTCTTCTTCCTTTTGTTTATTATTAGACGAATAAATCTCATTAAGGTAATTATCTATCATAGAAAAGTTTACCGCAACAACAGGACTATATGTACTCGAAGAAACTAAGTCACAATATCCAAGATAATCGCTTGTATCGACAATATCTCGCATATCATAAGTTCGTCCACCCGCGTTAATCTGATTATAGGTCATCATCCTATTTCCAAATCTTCCGATAGCTACTTTAAATCCATAGTCCGCAGGCGGTGCAAAATCTATTCGTGGAAATAGATTACTAACCATCCTATGAGTAGCTTCCAATAAGTCTGGAGAATCGTAGGGATACTGCCTATTATAGTAGATGCAAGTATATTGGTTTGTATGAATTAACATTCTCCATTTCTTATCAAACCATTCACTATCTTGCGGCAAACAGTTAAAATGCTTCTTTTCATTGGCAAGGTAGGCAACAATAGTAGTACCATCTACCATATAGCTTAAATCTCCAGAACGATAATCTCCATCAAGAGACTGACAAGAATACCAGTTAGAGTCGTTCTCCGACAATGTAAGAAAATCTCTCGGATCAACAGAGAGATAGAGGTATCCTTCAATCTTATTTTCTTGGATATATCGTGATGCTGTATCCTGCGCCCATCTCGTTACCTCTTGATTGGGAAGAAACTTCTTGAAAGACTTAAGTATCTTCGCTCCTTGCGGGATATGGTATGTTGGATATGGTAAAACAACTTTATTCTCGAAAAATCCATCGGTGTTTACGCGAAGGAAAGTCTCAAAATCCTCGCTTAACACACCGTTATCATCAAGAGTAGAAATGAACTCATTGAACCTGCGGGATCGCTGCTCAGAGGAGAGAGTAACCTTAATAGGTTCCGCGCTTCTGATATATGTCTTGCCCTTAAACAACTTGATGAATGGAGCTTTTGCCTTTTCCCATTGCTCCATCATTTTTGTAGCATCTACATCGAATGGGAAGTCTTGAGAATGGACAAGAATTGCTTCGACTTCCTCTTTAATTTGATTATAAGCTCCAGTCAATCGGTGTCCCTCCCATGTCCGTTAGCAACTTATTAGCTGTTGAAAATGGTTTGCTGCCTCGAAAAGCAGGCGTCCCACGACATGGTCTTGTTGCACTAAAAGGACTTGGGTGGGAGGAAAGCACATAGGCTTTCTTAATTAGATTTTCTTTTACAATATGTCCGCCATCTTCATATACTGCCGCACAAGAAATCAAATCTTTCAACAAATCCTGTGCATTAGAACCCCACAGTAAGAATACGACGGGCTGCGGAAGTTTAGTGGCTGTCTGCAAGACAGATTTAGTGAATCTATCCCATCCCCATCGCACACAGCTATTAGCTTGATGCTCATAAACTGTAAGTGAGGTATTGAGAAGTAAAACTCCATTTTCTGCCCACTTAGTCAAGTCACCACTTTCTGGTCGCTTAATACCAACATCTTCTTCCAATTCTTTAAAGATATTTACCAGTGAAGGTTGGAGAGGATTACCTGGAGCAATCGAGAAAGCTAATCCATTAGCCTGACCAGGGGTATGGTATGGATCTTGTCCTACGAGGCAAACCCGCACATCTTCAGGTTTTGTCAACTGTAATGCTCTAAAGATTTGTTCCTGCGGAGGATACAAAATCTTGCCATTATCTCGCTCTTCTTGCGCATGAGCTTCAAGCTCAGTTGCCAAGTATAGAGCGTCCTAAGGGAGAATCTCAGACCACTTAGACATTAGAAACACTCCTTTTCTTTTATCTTATAATAATATTATATTATAATTAAAAAAGAAAATCAATTAGATTTTTCAATTAGTTTAAGAGAGTCTTCAATTACTGTAAAATAATTAGAGCATAGATGACAGGCTCTACCGGGTTCTTTACAGCGCTGCCCGCAATTAAGTCTATGAGTTGCGAAATCTTCTTTGAATAGAAGATTGTTAATATCATAAGGCAAGTTAACCATTAAATCTTTTAAGCTATAATTAAATGTACCTCTGTTGTAAATAGAAAAAAGTACATCTTCCTTATCTTTGTCAGGTTCATTAAAATCAATTACATCTATTGAGGTATAAAGTTTAAGGTCTTCCGGACGAATAAAGAAGTCATTAGCATCTCCTCTTGTTAGACTGCTATTTGGAGACAGAGTGGGAGATACGCGGATTTTAGTTTCTTTCTTACCTGCGGCAATCTTATCCATCTGAAAACCGAGCGGACCGTCGATATAAATATCAGACACGCCTAGGTCTTGAAGTTCTGCAAATGTCTCCCAATCTGTTGCGGGGAAAGTTAAATAGGCATGATAGCCTTTAGTAAGCAACATCCGCAGTTGATCTATCCGGCCGCAACTAATAGTATAGTTATCTGTAACAGTTTTGATTAAATCAATCTGCTCTCGGTCTTTTGCGGAGAAAGAACTATTCTTCATTGTGATGTTATATCGTTTATTAGGATTGTCTTTAATAAAGGTAAAGATAGTTCCTAACTGATTGATTGGGCATCTAATTTCTTGAGCCTCTTGCTTATATTGTGAATGGTAATTAACACTAAAAATCATGTTTAAGCCTCCATTTCTTCTATATTTATAGTAGCATAATAATCTTTAATTGTCAAGCTGTGAAATTGCCAATTAGATTGACAGTTTCATTTAATTTTGTTATAATAAATATAGAAACTAAAAGAAAGGATTATAAATTATGTTTCCTATTATTCTTTTTATGATTATCTATATTATTTGCTCGATTGTAGACTTTCCTTGCGGGCCTTGTTTCTTCTTCTTTTGCTTAAAAAGAAAGCTCGGTCATTTGACCGAGCTTTCTAATATGAGTTATTTGATTAACCCAGCTTACGATAGCCAGAGAGCTTCTTCGCTTTACCAGCAACCTCAACAGATACGCTGTCCTTTTCAGCCAGATCGGCCTTTACGCACTGGGTCAGACGAGCAGTCACCATCTGAGCAGACACATCTTCGTCGCCGATAGCCTTGACAATTTCAGGGATAGTCATGAAGTCCTCAGTGGACATAACCTCAAGGATACGAGCACGGAGAGCATCGCCCTCATCACGCTTAGCCTGAGCGCGCTTAGCAGCAGCCGCAGCCTTATTGTCCAGAAGCTCGATCTCATGAGTAATAAACTCACGCAGAGCGTCGCAGGTCATATCCTCGTTCTCGAAAGTAACGCCCTCGGACTCAACATGGTCCACCATGGTCATCAGGGTGTTGTAGCATTCGCGCTTGGTAATCTTCTTAGTGTTAGTCATAATAGGGTTCTCCTTTTCATCATTTTATGTATTTATTATACGAAAAAATTTCTCAAAAGTCAAGAGTTCGTCAAACATTTTCTTGCAGAATAGAATGTATCTTTGTTTTTCCTTTCCCTTAACTTCTATATATATTATAGAATATTTTTGAGATTTTTTCAAGTTTTGTCTTGCGGCTGGCGTCTACCTTACATAGTGGTGACGCCGATAATAGCGATGCTAGCGAAGAAGATGCAAAAGCCAGCTTCGATAATTGTAGAAGCCCGATAATGCCGATCGACAGAGACACCGCAGTTAAAGCCCCATAGAATAGCGGCAATAAGGTTGAGAATAATAGTATGTTTAGGCATTGATGTTAATCCACTCCTTATTTTTTGCTTTCTTGTCGAGGATCGCAGCTAGTTCAGCAGGCTTTTTCATATGGCGATCGTCGCCATTTCTGAACTCGTCCCATCCAAGAATGAGATATTTGAGATGCTTAGGAGCATCCTCAGGGAAGGTATCAGTGCTCACGATGTGCCAGCCGATGCCGACAGCATAACGAGCGCAGGAGTGCTTTAGCCACTCTTCATCAGTAGACCGAGCACCACGCATAACGAGAATAGGACCTTTATCGAAACCGCGAGCGTGCTTCAGACCATCCCAACCTCTGTCCTCGCCCTCTTCAAATTTCTTGCCGTAGTTCTTGGCAAACTCTGCATCAGTATACCAACGCACGGAGCGAACAGTGCCAGTCTTGGGGTTTTTCACATCGACATAATACTTGCCGCCCTTAACATACTGCTCTTTCACGATGGGAAAATCTTTGAAGCTAGGTGCTACCATATCTCTTATCTCCTTTCAGTTACCAAGAAATCTTAACGAGAATGCTCTCATACTGCGGGAATACATCGCGTAGGTACTGCCGCACGCACAGTTCGTCACTTTCACAGAACTCATCCCAACGAGTATCCTTGTAAGCATACTCCTTAAAGCAGTCGTTCATGAAATCTTCGGGGAACAGCAGAGTAGGAATCTCTACGTCTAAGCCATACTGCAATTTGATTGCTTCTTCAAGTTCATAAGAACTAACTGTAGGCATCATTTTTACTTCCATTTACTATCTCCCTCACTTTCTATATATATTATATAATAATTTTTATAAAAATACAAAGAGATTGGTAGAGGCAGTCTACCAATCTCTTATGTGCATTTATTCTTCTTTTATTAGATACTTCAATTTCTCTTCCAGATAGGCTTTGGACTCGTCATAAACATACTTATAACAAGCCAAAGGAGTTACATCGCCAACTGCAAAGCCAGCATAGGGCCGTCCCGCATACATCAGATCATAACTTAAAAAGTAACTGCCATTTTCATACTCAGGTGGATCACATTGAGGATTATAGGGGCGCTCGTACTCCTCTTTAATCTCGCCATGTTCAAGCAACCAAGCTTTATAGTCTTCAAGCTTCATCATCATTGACCTCCTCAATTTTATAGTTGTATTCAGTTTCTTCGAGCAGTTTTCCAAATTCGTAACCCGAAGGTTTACGGCCACGCTCAGCGATTGCTCTTGTTTGGACGAACATTAAAGCCAGCTGAAATGCCCGGTCCGCAATTTCATACTCTTTTGTTTCAGAGTCAATGGGAAAGCGATCCTCGAAGGTTTTGGAATGGAGAGATACGGAAATGACGGCAGTTTTCATGGAATAACACCAATCCTTTCTTACCAGTTATCGTTGGCCCGGCCTGTTTCCTGATTCATTTTCTTTAATTCTTGACCTTCGTTATCACAAGGGATTTCATTGACAAATTTTTCTCCATCAATATAATCACGAATGATATCGCGAGGAAGCGTGATAACGTTTTGATCATCATGGATAAATTCAAGATTCTTGATACTCTTGAGCATTTCTCTATAAGTGGACTCTAAGATTGCGGCAGCTTCTCCAAAGTTATCAGCAAAACTCAGACCAGAGGTAATGAAAAAGTGACCGCGATTATCTTGATCAGTATCATATAGAACAACCTCATAAGCGAATACTGTTTTCATAGTTCTATCTCCTTAAGTGTGTAGATTACATAGTTGACGCATCAAATCTTCATAAGCAGCTTCTGCGGCTTTTGCATCTTTATATTCTAAAGTTATAGCTGGTGCTATCTTACTTGCTATGATAATAAAACGAGAACCATATAATTTAGATATCTTGATAATATCATCCTTGGCAAGAATATATTGACGGTCGCTATCTGAAACATATATATGACTATTCTCCATAACTTCTCCTTTTTCATCTTTTTATATATTTATTATACTATAAATATATAAAAAAATAAAGCCTCTCGAAAGAGAGGCTTTAAAAATCTTAAGGCAAAGGGATAAACTCAAGGTTGTCGTATATATTTGGGTAATAAATACCTACCCAAAAGTTACGCTGAATTTCCTTGCGATATGCTAAATCTTCGTTCCACTCACGGATTTCATCCATGAGTTCTTTTTTACCAATGTCATTGTCATTATCATAGAGATTATTCTCTAATTGATAAGTTAATGACTCATAGTGGGTTTCCCATTTAGCGATAGCGGCATCTGTGCCAATGTAGTTAGTAGCGAAACTAATAGCACTTATAACAAGCAGACTAACCCCTACCACAAGTGTACATAGCGCGGCGAGATGTAAATTACTCCATTCATCTGTGAGGATGGCAGCCAATAAACCAATCACAAAGATTGCGACGAAAATAAAGAATAACATATTGTCTTCCCTCTCTTTTATTTATCCTGCGGAGTAAACATAGCAGCGAAAGGATTGGAGCCGCCCATCATCATGGACAGCATGAGCATCTTGGACATATCGCCATCATTGTCACCGTCACTCAACATAGACTGCATGAACATATACGGCATAATGTTACCGAACGGGTTATCTGCGGACGGCGCACCAGCAGTCACGTTCATCAGGGAAACAACCCTTGTGACATAGTTGAATCCAAAAATTGAGGTAACCGGTACGATAACCTTAGCCTCAGAGTTCAGGATGTCGATGCAGTGGATACCATCTTCCTCAACAGACTGGACGTACATAGGCTTGCCACGATGCAGCACCATATCGCCAGCCCGCAGGTCTTTGATAGCCACCGGCATCTTATAAATCATCTTCTGAAAATCAAAAGTAAAGCCGGTAACATCAACCGTTGCACCGGTGGCTGCGTTGTAAGTGAGATATTCGCCCTTAGAACTGCGGATAGTAATGCCATAGGGACTCAAAGCTACAACGCCAGGCTCAGTGAACGGACCAAAATCGAAATTCATGGTAGGCATTTTCATAGTATCATTCTCCTTAATATTAGTTTTAGTTTCAACCGCTTTGGTGGTAGAAACATAATTATCGTAAAAGAACTGGCCGAAGCCATTATCTTTATACGAGGTATGGAAAAGAGTTTCAGACTCAGCTTTTACGAGGATATCGCCACAATCAAATGAGATAAAAATGTTTTTAAAACCATTCCTAATTTTTCGATAAGTGTCATAAGGAATTGGGTTTTTATATTGTTTATTGCTAATGGCATCCCCAAATTGTTTTAAGATGTGGTTGATTCCAATTTGGTTATAACAAAAATTTTCAGTCAAATGTATCACTTCCTTTTGTTTAGTCGCTCATCCAATCAAGGATGATAGGGAGTTCGACCTCGGGCGTCCGCAAGAACCCAATGTTATCTTCATGTAGATCCCAAATATGCCAATCGTCACAGAAAATAGCGAACTTTTCGAAGAACTCTTTACCATAATTCTCAACAATAGACTTCAGCCAAGTGAGATTACGCGTAGGAATACGCCGCACAACAGTCGTGGAGATACCTGAAATAATCTCGCCTTGTTCGTCCCAGGCAATATTCTCATAAGCAACATGGGAGGCTGGAATAACCATAGGCTGGATTTCCAGACAATTTAACTCGAAGTCATCAATACTAGGGTTTCTGCACCATGTATGATAGTGATAATTATAGGTATATCGAGAAGAGTTTGTATCATCGAGTTGAGTGATAGGCAGATTGACAGGAAGCCGATGGAAAAAAGTAGGCACGAACAGTTCCAGAATGTCTGCTTCTTCCGCGGCTGCGAGAAGAGCTTGCTCTTTCTTGGTTTCGTTGTCAGTCGAACAGAATTTTACTACGATAGAGTCAGAAGCATGATAAGCTTCCTTGAAAGCTCCACAAGAAAAACAGTTAAACACTTCACCGGGAGCGCAATGCATTTCGAGACAGTTGCCGATGCCCTCTACCGTATCCCGCAACTGGACAGCTTCTTTCTCTTGCTGATCAGCGGGAACGCAGTTATTGAGCACCTGCAGGAAAGACTTCTCAATCTCTCGTAAGAAGGTTTGAATCTCTGGTGAGTAAGTCTCAATGCTGCGAAGTTCAAGCGTATTTACCATTTCTTTTCTCCTCTCCTTTCTTATATAAATATAATAACATATAATTATAATAATTTCTAATAGGGCGGTAAGGTTGGTATTGTTACGAAAGATACGAGGATAAGACGAAAGAGTATGCGGGTTGGCAAAAATTTGGGGATAAAATTGCCATCCCGCGGGGAAAGAAAAGATTCGGATAGATAGCCAAAATTTTAACACCGATCTATTAGACGGCCAAAAATTTAACACAATTTTTTAACATTTTGTCTGACGCCGATCGAGGGTCGGCCAAATTTTTAACACGTTTTTTTAACATTTGGTTGGAAGTTGTTAATTGTTTAACAGAAAAATTTATGTTATAATAGAGGAGGTGAGAAAAAGTGGAGATTCAAAAAAATTCTCGGCAAATGCCGAAGCGAGAGGAATACACAGCAAATAAAGCATATAGTGATATTGTCTATGGATGGCTCTAGGTCCATTCGGAATGGGATAGAGAGCGGGGTATTCGTTGGGTAGATAAAAAGACGGTAAATTATTCAGCTATGGCAGATTAGTTAGGCTTGACTCGACAGACCGTATCAACTAAATTTAAGAGACTGCTAGACAAGGATGATAAAGGTAAGGCTGGACTGGGGCTAGTTACTTTTAATACTGAAATGAATAGATATGAGCTGGTATAGTTATCTGCGGATATGGCAACATTGATTGAGAATGGCACTTTGCGCATGATGATTTCTGCCTTGAATGAAAATACTATCAATATCTATATTTATTTATTGAATAGGTTTTTAGCTAATGATGAACAATCTTTTGAGTTTACTCTAGATCAATGCAAAGCATTTATTGGCAAAGGTGTTGGCAGCCATAGCAATAACTATATTGTGACAGACATTCTATGTATTCTTTCTAAACTGGACTTACTCAAATATGAGTTGATTTCAAAGAGTGATGCGCATGGAGTCAAGACAGTGTATAGAGTAATCACAGTTAATAATAAGATTGAGTGTTAAAATTTTGGCGCATAGTTGTTAAATTTATAGTACCCGTATAAATAGAAATAGAATAGACGAGATTAAAATCTCTCCGAGCTTCGCTCTCCGAGATTTTAATCTCTTTCGGCCGCGCAAATAAGAAGGAGAAAGATTATGGAACCTAAAAGAACATTACATAGTGGTAATTTAGTAAGAGGTATCTGCGCAGGAGATAGAAAGCTTTTTATGGAGAAATATTATATATGGAATTAGGAACTTGTTTTGTTAGAGAAGATGGGAAAGTTTTTATTCTCTTAAGGGACGGAGTCCATAAGATAGACGGTGGATGGGAGGAAGAAAATTCAGTAGGAAGGTTAGGAGATTTTCGATCCAAAATCTCTTACAAAAGAAGAGATAGCTTGGTTAGAGGAACATTTTATAGACTTTGCTAGGGAATAGTATCTGGTAAGATATGAGAGGCTCTTAAAATTGCACGACATATAGAATAACACCAGAAAGAATTATAGAGGTAGTCAAAAAGAAGCGAGAAAATAGAGTGGAAATGGCTAAAATAAGAGAGTGTATGTGCTAAAAATAGGAAAGTGGCGTGCCGATCGGGTCCAGGTAACCCTTCCTTAATTCCCCGTCACCGAGATCGCTACCCTGGCTCCCGCAATTTATATATATAAAAAAAAAGAGAGGGTATTAACCCTCTCTTTTTTTACAGACCGATCTCCCGCAGGAAATCAGCAATCTTCTCATTGTCACTTTTATCCTTGCTCTTGTTTGTCTTAGGAACGGTATCAAAGAGCTTATCAACCTTGTCCAGGAGAGCCTGGAGAAGTTCATCTGGCTCCTTGCCGACCATAGTCGCAGTAGTCTCCGCGTTCAGCTTAATGATCTGGAAGTAGTCCTTGATATTTTCAGCAGTCCAATCGGAATACTTTTCTGCCATAGTAAGAGTATACAGGGCAGCTGCGTCAATGCAATCAAGGTGTCCCTTGGAAACAGCGGTCTCAAACTGATCCTTCATGTGCTCAATCAGTTCAGTACGAGCGTCCGTGATTGCCTTCTTCTTTTGATCCTCCTGCTGGACTGCGTTAAGAGTCTTAGAGAACATCTTTGCGATGTCATCAATAGTCAGTCCATTCTTCTGGGCATCTCGAATCATAGCTTCAAAATTCATGTTTTATCACCATAGTTCTTCTATGGGAAGAACCAATTCCTTTCTTAATTTCTATATATATTATATAATATTTTTTAATATATGCCAACCCGATCGGAAATTAGTCCAAAAATTTTCTCTCCGGTATGGATTTTTGCTAGGTAATAGCATTTATGCAGTTGGCTACAGAGAATTTGAAGTAGGAAATATGATTACTTGATGGATTTAAAGTGCGTTTTCTTAATTTTTAAATCAAAAAGCTTAGATTTTTGCGCTATTTTGTCTCGTTTTTAGCAATTTTAAGCTAGAACCGAGGCGTTTTTATATCTTTTTTTAATATAATAACATATTTTATTATAAAAATCAAGAGAAAATAGACTGGAAAAGAGTCTTTTAATTGCGGGCCCGATCGGATTAACTGGGTCTCCGCTCTTATTATCTTTCCTCTTGTTTTGATCTGGACCCGATCGGCAATGCAGGAGGTTCGCTATGAGCAACTAAAATTTTGTTAGCTACACGGAAGTGGAGTGGGCTATATGCCAAATGGAAATGGAAAAATGATTGGATGGAAGGAACAAAATAAATTTGGCTTAGAATGTCAAACTTTCGGGAAAACGAGAAGCCATATGAAAGTCGGCTAGATTGAACAAAAATTTTGCATATGCTTCCGATCGGTGAAACTCGGGCCGAGTCGCCCGCGACCGGCCCGCTATTATACCACATTTCCGTCCGGTTGTCAATAGGCAATTTATACAAAAATCTCATTTGATTTTTGGTGAAAATGTCTTTGTGAAAAATGCACAAAAAATCCCGCTCAATCGAGCGGGATTTCGTAGGTTTTGCGTATCGTCACTTTGACGGTTTTGGGTTTCTTTTTGCAATAAAATCTGTCATTTCTGACAAACTCGCCTATGCCCTCGTCCTGCCATCTTTGGCGGGTCTTATCCTCATATCTCAAAGTGTTATACTTGGAGAGAGGAAGCGAAAAGTCATAGACGAACTCACCGCCCGGCGGCATGGTGTAGTTGGGACTTTTCTTATAGTTGCGATTATGCTCTTTGCGGCGGCGCTCAAGGTCATTTGTAGTGCCTACCTTGAGAATAAAATTGCCGTCCCTGTCGATATAATGACCGACATATAAAAACTCTTTAGGTCGCTTTGCCGTATGCTTTCCCCTCTTTCTGGAAGGGCGGATAGGGGTTATCCGCCCCTATCCTTATTAGCTTTTCGGCTTGCGCTTTTGCACAAGCGTCAACTCGAAAGTTTCACCGCCTACCATAAAGGAAATCTGCCTTTCCTTGTTCGTGATAGCAAGGGTAGAAACATCAAAATTACTGTTGTGTTCCATGAACTCCGCAAGCTCCGCAATAATGCCCCCCTTGGTTGCGTTAGGCTTGCGTTCTCGCTTGGTAAACTTGTACGCTGTGGGCGCTTTCCGCGTTCCCGCATGGGCATACTTTTGTGCGGCTTTCAGCTTATCAGGCGGCAGGTCATATTCCGTTTTTTCACCTGCTTCTACTGCCTTATCATAGGCGAGAATATCTTGCGCTTCTTTCTCGTCTGGAAACACTCGCTTGATACGCTCAAGGCGTTCAGCGTCTGTTACTCGCTGGGCGATAATAACCACTTCCTTTCTTTTGGCGGGGAGAGGGTAAAACCCTCTCCCCTATGGGGTTTAGGCGAGACGGAACAGAGCCTTGCCCTTGACCTCGGTCTTAGTGACCTTATCAGCCGCCATGAGCTGACGCACCAGAGGGGAAATCTTCTGAGTGCTGAAGCCCTCGAACTCCGCCACGCCCTTGATAATCTCGGTGCAGGTCACACCCGCCGAAGTATCGGACAGAGTGGCGAGGAACTCCAGAATGAGCGCCTTATAACCCTCATTCTCCTGCTGGGTCTTGGTCTGCTTCTTGTTCTCACCGCTATTCTTCTTGGCGAGCAGAGCCACCTCATGCTCGATGAAGTCCACGGCGTCCTCGGTGGTCGTGCCGTAGGTCACGGGCTGACCATTCAGCATAGCCTTAATGTCCTCGAAACGCATAGCCTTGGTGATACGAGTCTTGTTGGTCTTTTCCATATTCAAATCCTTTCTGGTTTTTAGGACTGTCCTTGTCCTTTTGTGATTTTATTATATCATACTTTCGGCGGTTTGTCAAGAGGTTTTTTGAACCTTTTTTCAAACTTTCGGAAGTTTGATACCGAGGAAAGATATTGACTTTTCAAGGTTCATTGGGTTTCCTTGTGCTTTCATTATAGCACTTTTCGCTTGGCTTGTCAAGAGGTTTTTTGAAGTTTTTCGGAAGTTTCTTGACTGTCGCTTTTCGCCGTTTCAAGAACCGCTTTCCCTTAACTTCTGTACCTATTATATCATGCCTTGCGGAGTTTGTCAAGAGGTTTTTTCGATTTTTTTCAAAATCTTTTTGGAGCCTTTCGGCGCCCCTCTCTTAACTTCTGTACTAAGTATACCACCACCAGCGCCGGAAGTCAAGAACTTTTTGCTGAAAAATTGCACAATTTCGGGAGATCCGAGGCATGATTTTTTGTGCAGTTTGCCGATTGACTTTTTGCTGGCGGTGGTGTATAATGAAAATTCGGCCCGCTGCGTGCGCCAGCGGGCCGTCGAAGAGGGCATTGTGCATTTTGACGAAAAAAGAGGGGCGTTGCCCCTCTTAGCTCCAGCACATATCTAAAAACTCGAACAGATTTTCGTCCTTGTCCGGAAATGTAACCGAATGTCCGCCGTCATCTGTCAAATGTTCGGCGTCAATATTCCACCCCATGCGCTTGATAACTTCAATCGCGGCGGCTTTGCTGTCAGCGTTCAGAAACTCAAGCCATATTGTTTTTGTCATTGTTTCCCCTTTCTACCTCTCCGCTCAATCAAGAGCGGAGAGGATTGCCCGCAGGTTTTTAATCAAATTTTTTTCGTCGAACGCTTTGCCTTTCCACTCGGCGCGGTTCTTTTCTTCATCGTCGAAAAGAATGGCGTTTGCTTGTGTGGCACAAGTGCTTTTCGGTGTGCCGTACTTTACAATGTGGACTTCATCAAAAGTCACGCTCGGAATGTGACGCTTGAACCACTTGCGTTTCGTTATGTCAACTGCGGTGTTGTATGTCTCAGAGCCTCCCTTACTTAGCCAGCTAATAATACCAACCTTGACGCCTTTTCTTTGCAGTTCGTGAATTGTCCTTGCCAGCAGGGAAAGATTTACAAGGGGCTTAGCGTTTGCATAGGGGTAAACATCTTCCGCAAGCAGATAGTCAAGCCAGTTTTCCACGCCGTACAGGTTAATCCATGTGCCGTCACAGTCAAGATATATAGTCATCTTTTCACTTCCTTTCCTATGGGCGGGGCTTATCGCCCACCCCTAAAACAGGAACTTCCCGCAGGCTTGCCATCATCTGACGCTGAAACTCTGTCATAGGAGGATATTCTCTCTTGTTCTCAAAGAGGGCTTTCCGCATGGGCTTATGCTGTCGGAAGCAATAGAACATAATCTCCGCTTCAATCAGCACATCTTCCAGTCCGGTGTGGCTTTCTTCAAACTCGTTGTTGCCGGAGATAAAGCGCCACAGGATTTCGGCAGTCTTGCGGCAAGCGCCATTTTTCAGCACATAGCCGTTCTCTTGACAGAACGCCTTATAGGTGGGCATTTTGCAGATAACATCTTGTGCCATTTTCATAGTGTCCCAGATCTCCACGCTGTCGAATGGGAACCAGTACCGGAAACGGCTTGCGGTGGTGTAACGCTGTGTTATATTCAAAGCGTTATAGTCAAAGCGGGCGTTATGGGCGGCTACCTCTTTAATGCCCCACTTCTCGATAGTATCAAGCATAGCCTTGCGAATTTCGTAGGTAGTTGCCATTTTCCGGCTACCTGCCCGCAGTTCCTCGACATAGCGGGGGATTTTCCAGTTATAGTAAGCCGTCCGCATAATGTCGCGTTCCTCGCAGAAAATGTCACGGTTGACATAACTTGCGGTTTCGTAGATATTGCCCTTGGTGTCCACAACCGCCCAACCGCAGTCATATACAAGGACATTGGACATATCCAGACTATCGCCGTCTTGGATAGTATTGGCGGTTTCAGTATCAACCACCAAAACATAGTGTTTGCGCTTATCAATTCTTTCCATCTTGTCAAATCCTTTCTATTGATTGAGGTTTACCATCGTTCCCTCAACTTCTGTACTTAGTATAGCATAGTCAGCGGAGTTTGTCAAGAGGGAATTTCAAATTTCTTTGAAATTTTTTCGACGCCCATTCAAGCCTTGCTCCCAGACGACACCGGGGAATGATTTTCATGTCGTTCCCTCTTGACATTATTAAGTATAGCACTTTTCGGGAAAGCTGTCAATCGTCAGATTGCACAAAGATTGATCGAGAAATTTGTGCACCTTGTATATTGACAAAAACTCGGTCCGCGCCGAGCGTGCGCGGACCGCCCAAGAAGAATTTGTGAAAATTGCACAAAAAAAACTCGGTGGATTTCTCCACCGAGTTTCTATTGCTTAGCCGAACAGGGCGCTGAGCAGTGCGTCAATGTTGATTTCCGGCTCGTCCTTTTCCTTGCCGCCCTCTGCGATTTCAATGGCGTAGGGCTTGAGATTGTGAAGCATATACATCGCCATCTCGTCTTTCCCTCCGCGGGCCATCTGGACAAGGGTTGCCAGCATAGCGGCGTCCGCAGTATTGGCATCGAGAAGCTTCTGCGTCATCTCATGGGTTTTCAGCAGGTCATCGCACTCCATCTTGTTCTTTTCGGTCATCATAACTAAGTACCTCTTTCCTTGTTTTTTTTTGTTCCCTTGGAACAATTTTATTGTATCATAGTTTTAGGGGTTTGTCAAGAGGTTTCACAAACTTTTTTTCGACTTAATCCCCACAATAGCGACTTGCAGTTGAGCCTACTTTATCTGTTTACTTCCTCTACTTTCTCGAAGTTGCGCACCCTCGGATTTCTTGGGCTACTCCCTCTTGACAATTATATTGTATCACAAGACTTTCATCTTGTCAATACCTTTTTCAAAGATTTTTGCTTTCCGCAACAAAATATTTTGCTTCGTACTGATTGGCAATTGCTTTGACTTTTGCGCTTTCGGTTTGTGCCGCGCAGTAGAAATTGAAAAGTGTGTGTTTGTCGCTTAACTCAATATAAGAATGGGGAACACCCAATTCATCAATAGCGTCTTTGTACTTGGTGGGAACGGTCAATTCCACTTTCCACAGCTTGTCTTTCCTCGCTTTTACTTCTCCATACTTCACGATGAAAACGCCTACAAGGTTACAACCCGCAGTTACTACAACTTTTTGCCACAAGGGAAAATCTGCAACAGTGTAAATCAATACAATGTTGTAATAGCCATAGTACAGAGCGGAAACAATGCTCGCAACCCATGGGCCGGATTTAATAGTTACAATGCTCTTGATTGTGGAGAAGATAACATTTACAATCGAAAGCAAAATGAAGATAATCAACAAGTTCATTTCTTTCTCCCTCACTTTCTATAATTATTATAATATAAAATTGCCAAAATGTCAATAGGCAATTTTAATTAGTTTCTTTACTCCATTCTTCCCACTTTTTATTAACTTTCTTGTTGTACGCTTCTATTTCCAAGCCCTCTGCGATAACCGCTTTAACAGCTTCATCAATAGAAGAATACTTGTCAATGATAACATGGTCATAATAAAAAGGTTTAGTACGACCAAAGAACTTGCGATTAGGGCGAATGACTTCATCTATATAGATGCCCAACATAGAACCATACAATTCATTATAGACTTCGACCTCAAAAGTGCGGTTCTCATAGCAGTAAGTTTTCTTTTTCATGGCGTCTACCTCTTTCCTTTTGATGTACTCATTGTACCATCGTTTCGGGAGAAAGTCAAGCTGGCAATTTGCACAAAAATGCAACGAAAAATTTGTGTAATAATACTCTTGTGCAAACTCGGCGCGTGGTGGCCCACAACGCGCCGCCCAATTATATCACAAAGCTTTGGAATTGTCAATAGGCAAAATAGACAAAAAAACTACCCAAAATTGGGTAGTTTTTTTAGTCTAATGGATTGATCTCACCAGGGATGCTAAAAGCATCAGCATCTAATGTAAAATTGTGGTCCTCGGTAAAAAGTTCAATCATGCCAAAGTCCATGATGTAATTATTCACCGCTCGCCGGACATTATTCCAAAGGTCAATCTTTCGGCTTTCTGAGCGCCGTTCCTTTGTTTCTTTTATCCGGGAAATGAGTTCGTCCAGTTCTTCATCGGTCATATAACTAAAATCGGTGTTCAAATCCATCTTTATAACTTCCTTTCAGTCTCTGCTAACAGAGGAAAAAATTGGGCGCAAAAGTGCAATAATAAGCCAAATAGCCAAAGCCAACTTCCATGAAAACACGATAGTGAAAGTGCCAATGGCTACAATTCCAATGGCGGGAAGAAGCCAGCAAAGAAGCCAAACAAGGCCCGCTGTGATAAGGAATGAAACCACGAGAGCCAGAAGAACCAAAAGAATAAACAACATTTTATTTCCCCTTTCATTTGATGGGTTTATTATAGCATAAAGGGCTTGTTTTGTCAAGCCCTTTATGCTATTTTTTTAATCCTCAAGCAGTTCCTGCGGAACAGTTCTGCCAGAGGCTCGACAAAAGGCGATAACCATACCGACAGCGGGAATGAAAGTATCTCTTACGTTAGTTGTTGCCGTTCCAATTCGACGGGAATTGTTGCTGACAACCTCGCAAGTGGTGGTTTTGTTCTCAATACTGAACTTGGCAGACGCGGCACGCATGGGAAGCGCGTTATTTTCAAGCCACTTCTGGGCGAAAGCGGCTTTGTCCTCAGCAGGGGTTTTGTACTTCTGGAACACCACAGAGCCATTCTCGCCAACGAAGACTTCCAGCGGGTCGCCCTCTCGAATATTCAAAGTACGGCGGATTTCCTTGGGGATGACCACACGACCGAGGTCATCAATGCGGCGAACGATACCAGTAGCTTTCATTTTATCAAATCCTTTCTTTTTCTTGTCGGGGAAGTCTTACACTTCCCCGACCCTATCCAGCATAGCCATAAGGGTTGCCTTATCGCCGCCGAGTTCCAGTTCCACGATAATGTCATTGACGATAGACCTGGCTTCATCGTCCTTGCGTCTACGCCAGTTAAGAACGCTGGAGCGGTTCAGCCTATCTTTGATACCGAACGCCATAGACTTGCGGAGTTCGACACAACGGCGTTCCTTGTCGGTATGCAAGTCCTCAAGGAAATCATACCGAGTAAAGACACTCGCCATATACTCGTCATAGGCTTTCTGTGCGGCATCCATAGCCACTTCCCACACTTCTTGTTCCACCTTGGTCTGGAAATCGGCTTCCTCTTTCTCCGCCGTATACTTGGCATCCAGACGGTTAGAAACTTCCTTTTCGATAAACTCGCGGATAGTCTTAGTAACTCTCATAATATAACTTCCTTTCTGACTGTTTAGGTAGTCAACCTTGATTACACTGTTAGTATAGCATACTTGGTGGAGTTTGTCAACCCCTTAAATGAAATTTTTTGCGATATAAGCGAAAAGAATAATCTCAACGCCAAACATAAGCCCCAGCCCCATGCAGTCCCGCTCAATAGCAGAAACAAATTGGAAAGACAACAGGGCAGTCAGAATAATAATTGCAACCATCAGGTGTTCGCTCCTCTCTTTTGATGATACAAGTATACCATAGCCTACATAGGAAGTCAAGGGATTTTGGGAAAATTTCTTTCGTCAAATTCACCAAAAATGCGTATGGAAAATTGTGCAAATTGCCTATTGACACGAAAAACTGGCCGCGGCGTACGCCAACGGCCAGCCGAGAGAAAAAGAGACCTCCCAAATAGGAGGTCAGTCTATATACTCTTGAAATAGGACTGCTTCAATTTCCTTTGCCGTTTCTGGATGCCGGCAGAGAGCATCATCGTAATCGCGACCCCAGATGAAGGTACGCTCGCCATCTTTTAGCAAGACTTCATACTCATACATCACATCAAACCTTCTTTCTTTTGATGGTTTAAGTATACCACAGAAAGCATGGTTTGTCAATCGTCAGTTTTCACAACTTTTAGTCCAGCATCTTGGACAAGTTTCATAGCTTCTTCCAGTTCAGTATTCAAACCACAATCAATACAAATGTAATTGCGGCCGTCGATCTAACGGACCTCGAAGGAATACTCTCGGCCTGTAATAAGTCCGAGCTGATCACGAAGTCGAACAGGAATCATAATTCTTCCCATTGCATCTAATTTTCTAGAGTAAGTAGATTCAGCCATTTTGGTTTTTTATTTCTATAGACCTAGCCTGTGCGAAAATTCGACTCCAGACGGGAGCCGCGGCATTTTGCCGAAAGGAATTAGATTACCACTCACATGGCATCTTCTAACAGAACTGGGCCATTGGGCAGTTCTTGCAAGAATCTTGGTTCATGCAGAACTCCAGAATGACGGCCGGCGCCTTCAGCACTTCTAGCGTCATTAGAAAATTCTCCTTTCTCATTTCTTCTGTAATTATTATATCAAAAATTTTACCAAAAGTAAAGAAAGCCGGTTCATCACCGGCTTTCTCTTAGTAGGTATCGTATCCGTACATCTCAGCCTCTGCGTCGCTCATGGAGCATTTGTAAAAGGGACGCTGAAAGAAGAGATGCGCTGTCTGGTTAGCTTTCCATAGGTTGACTTCTTGAACGAAGAAATGTTCGCCAGTTTCTTCATCATAAAACAGATAGTTTTTCATCTGGTAGGCACTCCTTTCTTATTCCACTTCTTGCCGAAGTCGTGGCAAAAACGCCATTGCCCGGCCACTCCAAACATTTCCTTATTGACTCTCTTAGTCAAGGCAACCGAACGCTTGAGTTGATTTCCGCGATCACAGCAGAGGATTTCGCCGGTGGTAATATCGTATGCGCAATGTCTTCTCGGTAACATAATCTCAAATCCTTTCTCCGGGGTCTCCAACTCAAATGAGTTGGAGACCGATGGCCATATCAATCATTCTCGCCCGATACTCAATCGGACATTCATCTTTCTGCGGGTAGTCAAGATTCCAACCATTGCAGAATGGGAGAAATCTTGCCCAATCGTTATGTGAAACGGAAAGCTGAATAACTGCGAGGGTCGTTTTTGCCCAAGTCCCGCAGACAGTTTCCTTGCCAGTGAGGGTGTCAGTAAATCCAATGCGATTAGCCATGTTGGAGCACTTCCTTTCTTTTGATGATACCATTGTACCACAGGTACAAGGGATTGTCAACTGTCAAATTGTACAAAGATTTCGGGATTGATTGTGCAACTTGCCTATACCAAAATTTCACTTCCAAATTTGTGCAACTTGCACAAACTCAAAACTCGGCGCGCCGCGGTCGCCAGCGCGCCGGCGAAAATGTCTTTATGAAAAACGCACAAAAATATAGGGTGGATTTCTCCACCCTATATTTACCAGACCTCTTTCCAGAGTTTGGCAATCTCGTCATCATAGATTGAGTCAGTTCCCATGGTATCGAAGAACACACACAGGTAGTCATCTGTTGAGAAGTTCTCGCCATATCCAACTTCAACTGTCCATTCCTCGCCATCCTCAAGCGTAACAAGAGTAAGCGTGTTGCCGTCAACGTTGGTTATGACTGCGGTTGCCAGCCTTGTCTGATCGGTAAGCGGACTCCCGCAAGTCCCCTCTATTGCGGTAGGCTCTTCTGTCTTTTCCTCTTGTTGCGTCATAAGGACAAAGACATTATACGGGCTGTTGTGCGGATTGGGTTCGCAGTTATCCCATACTATGTCAAGCCATGAGAGGAAAAACCACAACAGGACTACCAGACATACGCTGTATAGCGTCACCTTTGCTACTTTACGCATTATCCCGCACCTCTTTCCACAGTTTCTCAAGCTCCGGCGTCATGCACTTGTCGCACATACAGCCGTTATCACAGGGTCGATTGCCGACCTCATCTTCGTGGCAACCGCAGAAGCGGCTCAGAAATTCGTTATAAGTCATAATAATACTCCCTTCTTTTGTTTGCGGGTTGGGCGCTCCACGCTCCCGCAGAGCGCCCTTATGCCTTAATCTGCCATGTGCATGATTTCGCCAGTGTCATTATCAATGACTGCCACGCCATAGAAGCCGTCCTCTTTACGCCAGTAGTTAGCCACCATGTCCGCTTGTTCGCTGATGTACTCAAGTCCGTCTGCCTGTTCAAGCTGGCAAGCGTCCTTGTCATCGAACACTATGGCAAGCAAGTAGCGATAGGCGTGGGCCAGCTCTGGCCACTCTGTCGGGTCTGCGGGTCTGGTATGCAGATCGCTATTGATAGATTTCTTATTCAGCCACGCCCAATTCGGCATGAGTGCGGCACTGGTGGCGTTAAAGGCTTCCCGGTCAAGGATGACGCCATCCTCTACTGCCTTGGCACGCACGTTCATTTTCAGACGCAACATATCTGCGAACTTGGCGTTATCGAACTGCGGGTTAGTGAAATACTTGATGAACTCCATAATAATACCTCTTTCTTTTGTTCTAAGGTTAGGACTGCCTGCCTATACAGGCAGTCCTATGGTGGTTGTTGTTACTTCACGGTCAGTCTTGCGGTGGTGCTGGCTACTACATACTTGTCATAGGTAGCCTTGTCCTCTGCCTTTAGCGCAGAGCTATTAAAGCGGTTGCTGGTGACTTCCTGATAGGTGGCGATACAGCCGCCAGCCTCTACCTTGTGTTCGCCAGTCGCTACCATCTCCGCCTTTACGGTGTCTTTGAGTTCGTCCAACTCACGCTTGAGGGCGTCCATGTCGTTCTGCACTTTGCGGATACGCTGAAGGGTACGAGCCATTTCTACTTTTGTCATTTTGATACACTCACTTTCTTTTGATTGACTGTTTTTGTGTTCCCTCTTGGATTGTCTTTAGTTTACCACACCTTGTCTTGCTTGTCAAGACTTTTTTTTATTTTTTTTTCGGTGTGTTTGGCAAGCTGTTTTCCCTTGCCTGTGATTACATGATAGCATAGCCGTGCTTGCTTGTCAACAACTTTTTTGTAATTTTCTGCGTTTCGTCAATTTGTACAAGTGAGCGCCGATCCGGTTGTGCAGATTGACCAATTCCTCTTTACGCGCGCGCGATACATAATAATAGCGACAGACGCTTTAGCTAACTAAAGTAGGGGTGGCTGTTTAACTGTAGTGCTTTAGCGTGGTGAAGTGCGACAGTACGGGGGCGTGTATTTCGGGAAAAAGCGTGAAAATTTTCACAAACTCGTTCTCCCACGCCATTAAAATCTCGAAAACCATTTTTGATTTCAGATTACGAAAGTACCCTATTAAAAACCATGTAGTTATATTCAAATAACCCAGGAACGGCGAATATAATATTTGGAATATTATATCTTCCTTTTACCTCCATAAATAATTCCGCCACAGTTTCTGGATTCCACTCAAATACTCCACATCCCCATGCTCCAAGAATTAAAGTTTGAACTCCATGTTCTTCTGCAATGCTTAACATAAAATTAATTCTATCCAGCATGGCTTCACGCAACTCTTTGTCTCCAACGCCGCAAACATATTCCGCAATTCCCGCGTTTGGAGCCGCGCAGGTAATTACGTCAGCATATACCTTTTGTCTCTCTCGCTCAAAGAGTATATCCTTAGAATATAACGCTCTATTTAGATATATCCCTCTGTTTAAGTGTTTATTATTCCACGCATAATAAGTGGGTTTAAAAACTTCAATAACTGGGAGTAGAGTTGATTCTAGGCATAAGCTTTCTTCCTGCGACTCTACACCTTGGAAGTATAGCCCACCAGGTTTTTTATAACTAGCGAAATTAAGAACGGCTACATTATCTTTATTTTCTAAAGAAAATAAACAAGAGACACTATCCTTTGGTGTTACACTATAATTATTTTGATATTGCGGAATCCGAGTTTCAGCGCTCTCACAGGAATGAATAGTGGTGTTAGCAATAGAGTTATCAATTTCCTTATGATATTGCTCTCTAATAAAGTCATAATGCTCTTTTGCGCGTTTTTTCCCCATTACTATCTTCCTTTCTCCTTTTCTTAAAATATTTCTTCCATTCATCGGTATAGCTGAGGATTTTCTTTTTATTCTGCAATAAAATGGAAAATAATATCATAACCATTTTCCGTTTCTACAATGTCATAGCTATGGCCACCATCTAATACATAGCCATCATCCAAAACAATAGTACGATTATGCTCGTCAAATCTATAATCAGTATTTTGATAAACAATTCTAGGCCATTTCTCCGTACATCCGGTCAACATCAAAAGAGAAAGAACTAAGATGTTAATACAAATGAAAATCTTTCCCAATTTCATCAATCTTCTCTGCCTCCATAGGTCTAAATCCTACACACGTCAAAGTCCCCTGCGGGGACTCTGGAATCAACTCGGTTCTGCAAGCATCAACAATAGGAAAGTAATCGACACCTTCAATCATGCCTAATTCTTTAGCCTTCTCAATGGCTTTTTCTAATTTTCCTCTATTGCGGGCGCCACATACTACCTTAGTCACTCCGTCGTTAATCCAACTATCATAAACATCTTTATCTAGTCTATAATTTACTTGATAAAAGTCTTGTACTTTCTCTGGCCAAGAATCTCTAATCATCTCAATGAGGAAAGCAGAAGATGCATGAGATACTTGCGCAGCTAACTTGCCAGGTGACATATTCAAATCACGTCTTGCAATAATCAATTGCTTGAAATGCTTTTCCATTTTTATTGCGGCCTCCTTAAAATGAAATGATGTTGGGCAGAACTGGATATTCGTTCTGCCCTAATTTTCAAATATAGTGTGTAAACTTTTATTGTCAGCATTTTCCAAACTTCTTGCAATATAGATTGCATTGTCCGTCTGCTCCCATGCAAGGAATAAAATCTTTTACATAGTTTGGCTTATACTTTTGAGCAATTTCAAATCCATAAATTTCAAAGAGTCTTTTAGCTACATATTGAGATTGTTTATCTCGATAAATAGCCATTTTTTCTTTATATTCTTGACGAGAAATTTTATTATGTAACCAATCACCAAGAGGGTAGGTCATAATTCTCGCCCGTTCAAATTCTGTTTCTAGGTCTAAAATAGTTGCTCCTATATTACCAATTACAATACCTTCAGATCTAGGCAATTTTTCATCAACCCCAATCTTGTTAATAGACCAACACCACCAGGGACAGGAGTAGACCAGGCATCCCCGACAATGTTATTTTCATCTTCTACAAAATCTCCAACGATCTTGCCATTAAGTCGGCTAATACCGACATCGACAACAATAGCATGCTCGCACTGTTCTCTATAAATAGACTGCGGCTGTCCGGTGGCACAGATTACTAAATCTGCATTACGGAGAAGATATTCCTTATCTCCATCGCTTGTTTTACTGTGACAAACTGATACAGTCATATCTCTATCAAGGAGAGCTTTAGCCATAGGTTTACCTACGATATTACTTCTACCAAGAACAACAGCAGTCTTACCTCTATAATCAAAACCACAGTCATCAAGATAATCAATAATACCTCGAACAGTAGCAGGAAGAACAAGAGCATTCTTAGTTAAACCATCACAATCAAAGTACGATGGAATATCTTCAATGTCGAAATCAAATCTTTCTGCCGTTGGCATTTGGACAATTACGCAATCTGTCTCAAGACCATCATAGGTTAATAGATAACGTAAATCAAACTTATCTTTCGGTCTAACAACCTTCACAGGCCAACCTACAGATTCAAAATCCTCAATCTTCTTTTTAATATAAATCTGATTGCCGATGTCACCGTCAGTAGCATCTACAATCGTAAGAGAAGGAGGCTCATAACCATGCTCAATAACGGCCAGCCGCAATTTCTCCTTCTCTGTTTTAAAATATTCTTTTATGTTAATTTGGTTCATTAAAATTCTCCTTCATACCATGAAACCGTTCCATCTGGATCTACTTCGACTATGCAATTCTCATAATAATCTAGTAACCAATCGCACTCTTGTTCATCGTCGCAATCATAAAATATATCTACATCAGCATCGTTGATAATTTCTCTTCCTTCTTTGAAGAATAGGATTGCTTTTGGTTCTGGTGCGGTTAACTAATCAAGATACCAAATAGAGTCAAAATCTTCATCCCATATATCTTCAGCTACAGAAACTACTATCACGGTTACATTATGATAGAACTATGCGCCTTCAGGGAACGCTTCAGCTGGAATGTCGCAAAAGTTCATAAGAAATACTCCCTTTATTATTTTTCTATTATTATTATAACAAAATAATTTAATTTGGTCAAATAGATTTGACACACCAGTTTTTTTTTGTTATTATATAAGCATAAAGGAGATGACAAGTGTGATTAAATTAGATTATACTCTAGAGTCTCCAGAAGAGCGTAAAGCGCTAGTTGAAAAGATAATTGCGGAAACGCCGGATATTAGTCCCGCGTATCTTGAAATTTTAGGTAATTATCTTGTTCTCTGCATGGAAAAGCAAGAGCGAAAAGAACGCAATATACTGACAGATAACCGTATGACTACGGTAAACAAGAGAGAATGTTCTTTTGAAGGTCTTGTTAGTTAGTTAGAGAACGGCGAAGATGGTATTTATAATTTAGTTAATGAAAATAAAAATGTAATTTTTCAACCAAAGATTTCGATTACAGATAAAGATTTAGAGACAATTCCCTGTTTGAAACAACTGCGAGATACTATAAACGCTTGGGAAGCAGCAGCGAAGCACGCCTCTGGTAAGACGGCTTTTATGATGAAGAAAGCGTTAATTGAGATGCGGAAAGATCAATATATTATTAAATAGGCTTATTAGAAGCCAATTATTCCGTGTCGATTAACGAGATCTGCTAGAACATCACTACCTCTTGATGATAAGAGTTATTTAGATGGTTCTGAAATCGTTGTAGATGGCATTTCATTAATGGATACTAAAGTAGTATCTGCTATTTTATGTAATTATTCTAAACTCAAGGAAGATAGTTGGGATTAGTTTGAGGGAGATACTTGGTATTTAATGCAAGACTTTGATAATTTATGTACTAAGGCTCTTGCTGATTATCCTATCTATGATAGAATTGTTGAGTGGAAGATTGATGGTAAACCGAATAGTGAGATTCAAAAGTTACTTGATGAAGAATTTCATCAAACCTATAGTGTAGAATATATTTCTAGTCTGTGGCGCAATAAGATTCCAAAAGTAATTGCGGAATAGGCCAAAGAAGATTTCTTAATTTGGGAATACACTAAACGCGGTTACCCAATGAAAAAATGTTCTAAATGTGGACAGATTAAGCCAGCGAACAATCTTTTCTTTTCAAAGAATAAGACAAGTAAAGATAATTGGTATTCTATTTGTAAGAAATGCCGTAATAAGAAAAGAGGTTGATCCGTATGGCTGGACAGCATTTTTGCAAGAAGTGCGGAAAAACTATGAATGATAGTGAATTCTACACTTCTAAGAACGTAGAGAAATATCCACCAGATGGAAAGATGGATATTTGCAAGAAATGTTTAACCATGCACGTCGATAACTGGGACCCAGAAACATATAAATGGATTTTACAAGAAATTGATGTGCCTTATATTAAAGAAGAATGGGATGCTTTATTAGAGAAATATGGCAAAGATCCTAAAAAAGTAACTGGCTTAACTATTATTGGCCGTTACTTATCTAAAATGAAACTTAAATAGTGGAGTTAGTATTCTTGGGCAGATACCGAAGCGCTTGAAGAAGAGTAGCGTATGCGTAAGATTAATCAGATGAAAGCGCAAGGTATGACTGGCGAAGAAATTGAAACTGAGCTTGCGACGGATAGAACTCCGCCTAAGCCAAAAATTTTAACTGAGCCACAAGAGGCTGTAGGTACTCCTGAATATTATGACCCTTCAGAAGCTGACGATGACTTCTCAGATGAACTTACCGAAGAAGATAAAGTAATGTTAAGACTTAAGTGGGGTCGAGGATATCGCCCAGAGGAGTGGGTGCGGTTGGAGCAATTATATAATGATATGATGGCTTCATATGATATTCAAGGAGCGGGCATGAAAGATACTCTTATCATGATTTGTAAGACTTCATTGAAATCTAATTAGCTTCTAGACTGCGGCGATGTCGATGGTGCGTAGAAGATGATCAAGATGTATGATAGCTTGATGAAGAGCGCTAAACTCACAGCCGCGCAGAATAAAGCTGAATCTGGCGAATTTGTAGATTCTATTGGTGAATTAGTTACAATTTGCGAGCGTGAAGGATTTATTCCTCGTTATTATACTGATGGACCAATGGATAAGGTAGACAAAGTTTTACAAGACCTTCAACACTACACTTACTCTCTTGTTACAGAAGAAATGAATCTTGGTAACATGATTGACGCATCTGTCAGAGCTATTGCTCAAGATAAAGAAAGAGAAGCTAAGATTGATGTTGATGGTGGCGATGAAGAAGATAATGAGATTTATGATTATCCAGAAGATAAAGTATTAACTGATGCTGACTATGAAGAGTTTGAAGAAATGAAACAATAGGAAGCTGAGAAGGATAAAGAATATCTACGGGAGGTGAAATAAATGGCATTAGCTGATTTATTGAACCTCTCCAATAAAAATAAGAAGATTGGTCTATCTGAGGAACGCGTGCGGGCAATCATTCCTGCGGCGCGCCAATACATTGCTTTTTGGAGAGAATATCCTGATATTTTCGTAGATTTTCTCTAGACTGGCGGAGATCTTACTCGTAAGAAGGAATTGAATTTCTTCTTCTACCAAAGAGTATTCTTGCGAGCAGCTATGCGTTATAAATATGTATACATGGTATTCCCGCGTGCTTATTCTAAGTCTTTCTTATCTATCATGGTACTAATGTGTAGATGTATTTTGTATCCAAGAAGTAAACTATTTGTTACTTCTGGAGGTAAAGAGCAGGCCGCTGGCATTGCTAAAGAAAAGGTTTAGGAAATTTGTTAGAAGATTCCTGCATTTGAAAGAGAGATTGACTGGCGAAGAGGTAAGACTCAAGAAGGTAAAGACTATTGTAAGTATATCTTCAAGAATGGTTCTTACTTTGATAACGTTGCCGCTAGAGAAAGTTCTCGTGGTAAGCGTCGTCATGGGGGTTTAATTGAGGAATGTGTTGGTGTCGATGGCACTATTTTGAACGAAGTTCTTATTCCTTTAATGAACATTGACCGTGAGTGCATGGATGGCACTGTTCAAGAGGCAGAAACCTTGAATAAGAGTCAAATCTATGTCACCACCGCGGGCTGGAAGAACACCTTCCCGTATAATAAATTGATTCAGCTTTTGATTCGTATGGTTCTTGATCCAGAGAAAGCGATTGTTATGGGTGGTACTTGGCGTATCCCTGTATTGGTTGGCCTGCAAAGTAAAAACTTTGTTCAAGAGCTAAAATAGGACGGCACCTTCAATGAGGCTTCTTTTGATCGAGAGTATGAATCTCGCTGGAGTGGTACGGTTGAGGATGCGTTCTTTAATGGCGAAGTATTTGATCGTAATCGTAAATTACAACAACCAGAGTATGAAGCTTCTGGTCGCTCTTCTGATAGAGCTTATTATGTCTTGTCTGTGGATGTTGGACGTAAAAAATGTCAAAGTGTAATTTGCGTTTTCAAAGTTACACCACAGTCTTAGGGACCTGCAATTAAATCATTGGTTAATATGTTTACAATGGACGACGAGCACTTTGAAGATTAGGCAATTAAGATTAAAAAATTATATTATTAGTTCAAAGCTAAAACTGTTGTTATCGACGGTAATGGCTTGGGCGCTGGTCTAATGGATTATATGGTTAAGTCTCAAGTTGACCCTGAGACAGATGATTTCTTCCCTGATTTTGGCGTATAGAATGATGATGATGGAGAGTATAAGAAATATAGGACAGATAGAACGGAATATGATGCTATTTATGAGATTAAAGCTAATGCGCCAATTAACACAGAGGCTCATAGTAATGCACAGACGCAGATGCGAGCAGGTAAAGTGAAATTCTTAATTGATGAAAGAATTGCGAAGAATAAGTTGTTAGGAACTAAAAAGGGTCAAACAATGAAACCAGAAGAGAGAGCGGCGTATTTGCAACCTTTCACTTATACCTCTATTTTACGAGATGAAATGTTGAATTTGCGTGAGGAAAATGAAGGCGTTAATATTATTTTAAAGCAGGCAAATAAATCTATTACGAAGGATAAGTTTTCAGCGTTCGAGTATGGTTTATATTATATCAAGCAAGAAGAGGATAGTAAGCGCAAGAGAAAGAAAGGTCGCTTCGCTGATTTTATGTTTATTAGTTAAGTGGGCATAGTTAAATAATAGCCCTATTAGATTTTTTAATAATAGATAGAGGATGTGATTTAATCTATGCGAGCATCAAGAGGAGAAATTAAGATACATGAGATCCTAGAAGCGAATGATATTAACTTTAAAGAAGAGTATGAATTCGCGGGATTGAAAGCCCCTAGTGGACGTCCTCTACGTTTTGACTTTGCCGTTTTTGATGACGATGGCAATCTAGATTTCTTGATTGAGTATCAAGGAAAATAGCATTATCAAGCAGTCAGTAAATTTGGCGGCAATAGAGGATTGTATCAATAGAAATATAATGATAATCAAAAGAGGAGATTCTGCGCATTGAAAGGTCTTACTTTAATAGAGATTCCATATACGGATGAAAATATATTAACGTATGACTATATAATGCAGAAGGCCGGGTATTAAGGAGGTGACAAACCTTGCTTAAGCGCAGACAACAAGATATACGAGATAAAGGCTTTAATCTAATGGGCGAAGAAGATATGGCTCCACGTGATTATGCTAAAATGCGGGTGGGTATTCGTACCGTGGATAATGCACTCGTAAATCTTGGCACTTACAAGAAGGTCAACCCAAACTACGGCGATAAGAGCTTTGTTCTTAATGCTATTTACCGACATGATTATAAGACACTAAGAGAGATTTCTGAATATTTCTTTGAGTCTAGCGGTATTTATTACAGATTATGTAAATACTTAGCTACTCTTTATAGATATGACTGGTATGTAACTCCTTACTTTACAGATGTATCTAAAGAAAAAGAAAATAAGATTCTTGGTGACTTTTCAAAGGTACTATTGTACCTCGATAGATCTAACGTTAAGCGACTATGCGGAAATATTGCTCTCGATATTATGAAAGATGGTGTCTATTATGGCATCTTTGTAGATTTTGGGGATAGATTTGGTATCCAAAAACTTCCCGCTTCATATTGTCGTAATCGCTATTATTCTGGAGTTGATCCAATCGTAGAACTAAACCTTTAGTTCTTTGATGCCTATTTTTCTAATATTCAATAGAGAATGGCAATTCTAAAAACATTCCCCAAGGATGTTTAGCAAGGCTATGTCTTATATAAACAAGGCAAGCTTAAGGGGGATTATCCAGGAGATTTAAGTTGCTGGTATCCTCTCGACCCCGCAGTTTCGGTAAAGCTGGGATTAAACGATAGTTGTTTTCCACCTCTTGTTGGAGTTATTCCTTCCATTATCGATCTTGATCAAGCTCAAGAGTTAGATAGATAGAAGACAATGCAATAGCTATTAAAAATTATTATTCAGAAGTTACCACTTGATAAGAATGGTGACTTAATCTTCGATGTAGATGAAGCAAGAGATATTCATAATAATGCGGTCGCGATGCTTAAGCGCGCGGTCGGCGTGGATGTGCTTACTACTTTTGCTGATATTGAGAAGATTGATACCAAGGATAGTAATTCTAATACTACGACAGATGACCTTGAAAAAGTCGAGCGTACCGTGTTTAATAACGCTGGTATTTCTCGCAACTTATTCAATGCGGACGGCAACTTAGCTGTAACTAATGCTATTTTAACAGATGAAGCTAGTATTAGAGAACTGCCTCTACAGTTTGCTAATTTGCTGAATAAGATAGTAGAAAAGTTTAATCGCAAAGGTCATTATGAATTTAGAGTATCAATGCTAGAGACAACGCAATTTAATTATAAGGAATTGGCTAAGTTGTATAAAGAACACGCGCAAATGGGCTATCCTAAGATGTTGCCTCAAATTGCTCTTGGTCATTCTCAATCTAGTATTTTAGCTACTTTAACATTTGAAAATGAAGTTCTACATCTATCTGAGATTATGATTCCGCCCATGATGAGTAGTACAATGAGTGGAAGCTTGGTCAAAAAAGATTAGAATGATTAGAATAACTCTTAGAATAAGTAGACAAGTTCAAGCACAACTAAAGTAACGGAACAGAAATAGTCTGGTCGCCCAGAGAAATCTGATGAAACAAAGAGTGATAAGACGATTGCTAACCGTGAAAGCATGTCATAAGGAGGGATAGAACTTGCATATTAGTATTCCTATTGCTAACACATTGGAATTCATCAATGCGACTGAAATATCTCCTTTAATCAGTAAGTGTTAGGTGAAGGTCTGCTATGTAGGACAAAATCCCAACCGAAACGGAACTGTTATCACTAAAAAGGTCGCAACAGAGATGGGCAGAAAGTTGCCAGGTTCTCCTGTTGTTGGCTATTTTAATCAAGCAACAAACGATTTTGAAGGACACAACAAAGAGATTTCTCTGCGGGGTGGCGGAAATATCGAGATACTTGATACCACTAAACCGTACGGTTTCGTCCCTACGGACGCAAAAGTTTGGTTCCAGAAATTTGATGATGAAGGCGTTGAGCGTGAGTATCTTGTAACTGAATGTTACATTTGGACGAGCGCTTACCCTGAGTCTCAGCGACTATTCGAGCATGGCAACAATTAGTCTATGGAACTGAATAAAGAAACTCAAAAAGGTTTTTGGGCAAAAGATAATAATTCGGGTAGTAGATTTTTCATTTACAATGAAGCATTGATTGAAAAACTTTGTATTCTCGGAGAATCAGTTGAGCCATGTTTTGAGGGCGCACAATTCAAGACTGAATTCTCCCTAGAGAACATGGAAGAGCTTAGAACTACGATGTTCTCTATGCTAACTGAATTACAGAAAACTTTGAATAAAGGAGGCTCTCACGAGACTATGGACGAGAATAAAAAGACTCTCGGCAATCCCGAGGATCCTAACTTCGAAGCAAAGAAGCAGCCTGAGGACGAGAACAAGAAGAATCCAGAAGGCAATCCTGCTCCAGAAGATAACAAGCCAAAGGATGGCGACAATAAGCCTGCCGATACTGGCAAAGAAGAGCCTAAGAAGAAGTACAATCTTGATGAAGTAACTGAATATACTGAGTTACTTGGTAAGTATGAGACTCTTCAGGGCAAATTTGAAACTCTTAAGCAAGAGAAAAGCGATCTTGAGACAGAGGTAACTTCTCTTAGAGAGTTTAAGCTAACTGCGGATCGTAAGGAGAAGCAGAGCATGATTGATGGTTTCTATATGCTAAGCGATGACGATAAGAAGGATGTCGTTGAGCATATTGATACTTATTCTTTAGATGACATTGAAGCGAAGTTGTCTATTATTTGTGTTCGCAACAAGGTCAACTTTAACCTTAATAACAACAATGAACAGGACGATAACCAGCCCAAGGGATTGTTTAATCTTGAAAATCCCGCTGATGATAATGTCCCAGAGTGGATTAAGGCAGTTCGCGAGACCGCGAAAAAGCTATAAGGAGGATTAAATAATATGGCTAAGAGTGCAAAGCGTTTAGGTAACGCTACTTTTGTAACTTACGGATATGGCCAGGTTGAGCCTAACCATATGTCTGCTAAGCGCAATGGCCAGGTGTACGCTCAGCTTCCCGCAGCGGCAAGCATCGAGCTACTTGAGAATGGCCAGTTCGTAAAATACGATTATGCCAAGGGTGTCTGTGACTTTGATGGTGCAGGTCCATGGCGCATGGTTTACAATGAAGTAAAGATTTATGAGGATCGCGAGACTGATGCTGATTTCGCTATGATTAAGGACCGCTACAATGCTCGTGTCTATAGCCCAATCGGTCAGACTAAGTCCGATCTTAAGACCGTTCTTGATTATACTGGTGAGGCTGTTCGCGAGGGTAGCAACGCTGCTTTCAAGAAGGAAGTTGAGACTTTTAACTATCCTCAGCTAATGCCAGATGGCACTAAGATGGTTCCTCGTGTTATCGCTGTCCCTAACGGCGACATTTGGACTACTAATACAATTAAGGCTGAAGCTGGCTCTCTAAGTGTTGGCGATCAGCTCAAAATTGATACTGACGGTTATCTGACTAAGGATGAAGGTAAAACCGCAACAGGCGGAGACGAAGATCCTAAGTTCGTGGTTGTAAAGGTTTACACCATGCCTGACTTACAGCCTGGCGTTAAAGTTCAGCGCATTGGTTGATAAAGGAGGGTTAAAATAATGGATAAGGCTAATTTACTACAGTTAATGAAGAATGTAGCTAACGCTACTCCTTCTACTAACTTCTCTTATAATAACGAGAATCTCTCTTACAGCGCTATGAACGAGACTCTTCGTAGTGAACTCAACGCTCTTGTTGGCACTGAAGAGCTTTATGAGCAGAATAAGCGTCTAGTATTCTCTCTCATGGAGCAGACCATGGACGATATCGTTCCTAACCGTTTGATCAACGCTTATGGTCAGTTCGCTGAGATTCAGACATTTGCTCAGGGTGATCGCCCCGTATTTAAGCGTAGAACTGGTAAGACTCGCGCTAAGCAGTTCATCACTCGTGTCGGTCTTGCCGGCGTATACGAGACCTTCAAGCTCGGTTCTGAGAGCTTCGAAGTTGGTACCAGTGCTATCGGCGGAGCTGCTCAGATCGGCTTCGAAGAGTTCCTTGATGGTCGTGTGAACTTCGCTGAACTCACTCAGATTATCATGGATGGTATGGATGAACTCATTTATCGTGAGATTGCTCAGGCTCTTATGGGCGCTGTCAATCAGCTTCCTGCCGCTAACCGCGTAAGCGCGGCTGGCTTTGATGAAACTGGTCTTGACCGTCTTGTAACTACTGCAAGCGCTTATGGTACTCCTACTATTTATTGCACTCGCGAGTTTGCAGTAAAGATTGTACCGCAAGATGGTTGGATTTCTGATACTATGCGTGATGAGCGTTGGAACACCGGCTATCTCGCTAATTACAAGGGCATTCGCGTTGTTATTCTACCTCAGACTCTTGAGGATGAAACTAATAGCCGTAAGGTGATTGATCCTGGCTATGCCTGGGTTATTCCTTCTGGTGCTGGCGAAAAGCCTGTTAAGGTTGCTTTCGAAGGTACTACTCACGTTCGTGAGCGTAATGATAATGATGATTGGTCTCGTGATATTCAGGTTTACCGTAAGGTTGGCGTTGGTGTTATGATGACTAATAACATCTTCTCTTACGTTGATACTCAGCTTCAGGGCAAGCTTGACGTAATTCAATAAGCTATTCGAGGGGATAGGGATATATCCCTATCCCCTTTAATTCATTATTTGAGAAAAAGGAGTTTTTAATTATGAAAGATCAGTGTAACGTTACTAACAAAAGCGCAGGCTTTGTTATTTATAATATCCCCGAATTAGGTGTCCGCAGAGAATTTGCACCACATGAAACTAAGCATATTAAAGTTGACGAGTTAGATTCTCTATCTATGATGGGCGGCGGAAAAGAACTTATTTATAACTACCTTTTTATTAACGACGATGAAGTTCTTCATCATTTACTTAATAAGGACGTAGAACCAGAATATTACTTAACCGAAGCCCAGATCCCTAGCTGGATGGAATCTTGTTCTATTGATGAATTTAAGGATGCTCTTGACTTTGCTCCTAATGGCACGAAAGATCTTATCAAGCAATATGCTGTTAGTAAGCCATTAAATGACTATGATAAGAGAGAGGCTATTAAAGTCCAACTTGGATTTGATGTTAGCAAAGCTATTGAAAATATGAAGCCCAACGAGGATGAGAAGAAAGCTGAAAAAGTTATTAGCACTCCTGCTGCAACTGGACGTCGTTCTTCTACTACTACAATTAAAAAGCCTGTGGAGATTAAAGAATAAGGGAGGTAATCCCCATGAATGAAAAGTATCCAATTCAAGGGGATCCTACACCCTTTGAAGATATATATAATCGTTTTTTCGGTAAGATTACCGATGATATGTATATGGAGTGGACTGAGGAAGATACCAAGAAAGATTTGTTGAATATCTTGCTTGATGCCATCCCTGGATTTGAGTTTCCACGTTTTCCACTCTATGATTATGATGTAAATGGCGAAACTTTTAATTGCCATTTAACTTCCGAAGAGATTAACATTCTTGCACTACTAATGTATAATACTTGGCTTTAGCGTCAAGTTGCCTCTGTTGAACAAACGAGAATGAAATACTCTGGTAGTGACTTTAAAATGACTTCTCAAGCAAACCATCTAGCTAAATTAATGGAACTTAAAAGAGAGGCTGAGCGGTAGGCGCATCATATGCAACGTCTCTACAAGCGCAGAAAATTGATTGATAATAACGGATCTATTAAATCTAACTGGTCTACTCTTAGAGAAACGAGTACTTTCGATGGATAAGTATAATATCAACTTTCCAATGGATACCGTTGATCAAGATCTGAAGAGACTTATCAATCAACTATGGAAGTTAATTCCTATGCGTGAAAATGGAGAAGATTGGGAGACACATCTAAAGACTATGCTGGAAGAAATCTCTGGCTTGGTACGTATTTACAAGGATAAAGTAGAGGGGTTAATTTTATTATCAAAGTTAGAGGGCTTGACCTCAGATGTTTGTAATGATTTTATGATTTATAGAAAGACTGTATTTAGATGTATTGACCTATTAACTCAGGTGGTTCGTAATGATTAATTTAGAAATGATGCGGAAGAGATTCGAGTGGCAGGGTGGTATTCATCAAGAGGACCGCATGATTAAAGATAAACAGCGCACTTTGCATAGAGCTTTGTTATATTCTTATCAAGCCGCTTCGATTGAGATGGTTTAGAGAAACACAGAAGTGCTTAAGATTGACCCCTCTGGTATAGATGCGGACATGGGGGTTTATGGAGAGATTCGCGCTCTTATCAATCCAGATAAGGTAAAGCAAGATTACGACGACAAGATCGTTTCTATTGATTATGAGCATGGTTATGAACCTGGCGATGTATTTGAATGGAAGAAAACAAATACATACTGGTTAATCTATACTCAAGAGATTACTGAAGATGCCTACTTTAGAGGAGAAATAAGACGCTGTAGATATAAGATTCGTTTTAAGGATTAGGATGGTAATTGGTGTTCTACTTATGCAGCCATTCGAGGCCCAGTAGAGACGCAAATCAACTCTATTCAAAAAAATCAATAGAGAATTGATACCCCTAATCTAAGTTTAAATATTCTTATGCCGCGTAATGAAAAAACACTTCATGCTTTTGATAGATATTCAGAATTTATCTTTGCGGGGAAGTGCTGGAGAGTTGAGGCTCCAGATTCGATTAGTATGAAGAATATTATCGAAGTCAATGCGGAAGAGAATTATTGGAATGATACCACTGACGATCTTGAAAGAGAGATGAAAGATGGTTTGGTCTTTGAACCTACTAATCCGACTCCTGATAGTAAGATTGTTGGTGAGACTTTTATAAAGCCGAAAATTGCGGCGACCTACTCCGTCGATATTGCGGACGGAGAATGGAAAATACTTGAAAATGTTCCTGCTTGTTTACAAGTGACTGGAAATTAGACAGCTACAGTGATTTGGAATAAAACTACAAGTGGTCAATTTACATTACAATGGGTAAAGGATAATGATGTAAGAGAAAAAGTTATTGTAGTTGAATCATTGTATTGAGGTGATCGCGCATGAAACATAATTCATATGAATATCCCAAGTCTAGCTTATTGGGTATGCCTAAAGATGCGGCGATTATTATTGACCGTATTCTATCAAATCCTAATCTCCTGAGATTATTAGTTTATGAAACAAGAGACTGGCAATCTCAACCTTTACCAAACGGAGATTAGATTAAGGAACTATTTACTAGTCACTAGATTTCTTCTGTTCCTAAAATCAAGATTGATAGTAAAGAAAAAACCTATATTAGATTGACTTATGGCACTGTCATTAGAAATTCTTCAAACCCAGAGTATCGAGATAATACATTTGGTATTGATATTATCTGCCATTATGATAACTGGGATTTAGGAGACTTTGAACTGCGACCCTATAGAGTCGCGGGAGAGATAGATGCTATGCTCGATAAAACTCATTTGACTGGTATCGGTGAGCTTGAATTTGTATCTGCTACCCCCTATGTATATAATGAAGAGTTTGCAGGAGTGTCCTTGACCTATCTAGCTGTTAGAGGTCATGAGGACTAGAAAAATCCTGTAAATGGCTGATTATAGACTAGCTTTAATGGCCGGGATTGATATTCCTATTCCTGAATTACAATTAACTGTCCATGTCCCGACCATTAAAGATATAGCTTACATGGGTGAGTAGCAATTTTTTATGGCTGTTCAATATATCTGTTTAGAGAAAGAGTCATTAGTATAGGACGAAACTCTTTTAGCGTCTTTGACTAATTTTCAAGTATTGATGAAAGTATTAGAGCAATCGTAGGATAAAGAAAAAAAGATTGCTTTGATTACTTTGCTTAAGTTACTTTTTCCTGAGTATACAGCAATGATTACTAAGAATAGCATTATTCTTACTATCGTTGGTGAGACCGCTAAAACAGTAATGATAGATGATAGTAACTTTACTGTTTTCTAGAGCGTAATACGCGAGGTTTTATGCGTAAACAGTTTGTTTTAGGGCGAAAATGTTATTTATAATCCTGCCAATGATCGAGCTAAAGAAATCGCGGATAAAATCATGCGGAATCGCCGCAAGGTTGCTGAATAGAAAGGAGCAAGTAATGAAAGCGTTCTAACTCGTTATATTTCTATTTTAACAGTAGCTAAAGTTATTTCATTAAGTGAATGTGGAGCATTAAATATGTTTCAATTATTTGATTTAATGGAGAGATATACGGGTTATGTTGAATGGGATACCGACCTTAAAGTTAGACTTGCGGGCGGGAAGCCCGATAAACAAGTTGAATCTTGGATGAAAGAATTACATCCCAATAAATAAGGAGGAAATATACTATGAGATTTGGCGTACGCGAAATTTGCGACGTAGCATTCCGTGCTAAGTCTAAGATGACTCTCGGCGGCCGCACTTTCTATAAGAATGAGCCTGTCATTTATTTCGACTCTCTAAAGACTTCTAGCCTTGAGGGCGCTTCTACCACAGTTTATGCAACTGGTGGACGTGGTAACACTCGTTTGATCGCATGGGAAGGCGAGCGTACTCTCACCTTCAATATGGAAGATGCTCTTATTAGTCCAGAGAGCTTGGCTATTCTTTCTGGTGCTGGTCTAGCAAAAGCTACTGAAAGCAAGCCTGTTTATGTTCACATGACTTCTCAGGTTCAGGTAGACACTAAGAACACTATCGTAATTCCAGAAATCGCTTGCTGGAATGGTGTTGCTACTGGTACTCCTGGTACTGGTACCGCAGCTGATTATAAGCATGCTAATGCTGATATCTTCTGCATGGTGTTAAGCGATTCTGGTACCGTTGATGTTGAACCTTGCGTACCTGCCGCTGTTGTTTATGGCGATGGTAAGACCACTATTACCTGCTATGCTGATGGCGCAGCTGGACATAAGGATCTTGAAGTTGGCAAGGTTGTTCTTGTTGACTACTACATCAAAAAGGTTTCTAACACAATGCTAATCGAAATCACCCCAGAGATTAAGGGTCAGAACTTCTATATTGAGGCTTCTACTCTGTTCCGTGATGAAAATACTGGTCTTGATATGCCTGCGGAATTTGTAATTCCTAATGGTAAGGTCCAGTCTAACTTCACCTTCTCTATGGCATCTAGCGGTGATCCTTCTACTTTCAGCTTCGTGGTTGACGCATTCCCTGGCTATACCAAGTTCGATCTTACCAAGAAAGTTCTTGCTGCTATCCAGGTTGTTATGGACGACGTAACTGCCGCAGAGGAGAAGAGAGCAGCCTGCACAGCGGGGGAATAAACACTCCGGAGGGACATGACGCGGAGTTAAAAAATACAGAACCAGTCCGAACCCAATCTGCTGCTAAGCGACTGAGCTTGGTAGAGGATGAAGACGAGGACTTAATCTGAGTTTAAGGGAGGACTTAATGTCCTCCCTTTTTCTTTTTATTTGGAGGTAAAGGAGATATGGCTAGAATACCAAAATCCGCATCTATGCATCAAAAGAAACATAACCTTGGTGACATGAGTATGCCAATCGATGTTGATGCATACGTCGATCACTTTTATATCCACTATAAACAATAGTCAGCATAGCACCTGGCCGCACCTGCCGCTGCTTGGTATAAATATAAGACCTAGCTTATTCTTGATGATATGAAAGCCAGTGGAGCCGCATCTGCTGCGTAGGCTCAAGCTTTAATAGCGCAGATGAATCAAGATACCACGGCTGCGAGATCTAGTGTATAGATTATTAAAGCTTTAAGCGAAGGTCCTCTTATGGAGGAAACTCTTGATAGTATTGCGGCAGCTATGAACAATCTACTCATGGAGAAATATAGTAGCGTTATAGATGGTGGGTCGTATGAAGAAGCTGTCACGAATATATCTAATCAGTATAATTCTATGCTACTTAACGGCCCAGTAGATGATGCTTCTAAATTTTTTGACTATATTAAGCAAGCATTAGATCTTGTAAATGCTACGCCAAACAAGAGCGAATTGAGAGCTTTTGCAGCTTTATAGAAAGTGTTTGAGGGCAAAACTACTTATAATGATGTTGTATCTTTAGTGTCATTAAACACGATTGGTATTGCATCATAGGTTATAGGATATTTAAGTACAGCGGCAAAAAATCTATCTGCTAATGGCTCTGTGTCTACTCAAAGTTTTGCCTCTACAATTGCCAATATCTTTTCTAGAGCTATTGGCGAACCTTTAGCTGAACGAATGATGAAAAATGTATTATTTGAAATTTCAAATAATGCAGATTAGGCATTTGATTCTTTAATTGCATAGTCTGGTGGAAAATTAACTTGGGATAGGGGCACTATCCCTACAACTAAGCAGTCTGGAACAGCCGCTGGTGCTCAATCTGGTCGTACAGCTAAAGTAGATATTATTTCTAATGGCTTGTTCAATCTTGGGGTCACTTTATAGAATGGTACTACAGCTACTATTGAAATTGCTACTAATGCTTCAATTAAATGGCAATCTGCTAAGTCTAAAAATATTCATATTGTTAGCAGAACTCCGCTAAGAACTTTTTTAGAGGATGAGCCGCCAGATAGATAGCAATATGCGTATAATATTATTGCCCATAGATTAAGTGGCGGAGGTCGTAAAGGCGGATTTTATCAAGCATATAATGCTATCCGATCTACTATTGCCGCGTCTTTTTTCAATGAGTGGATTAGCGGCTCTGGAGAGTAGTTAGTATCAGGAGGCTCTCCTATTGGCAGCTTAGATAGAGCGCAATTTTTAATGTATAATGGCAAGATTTATTCTATTGTAAGTATTGTAAATAGAATTTGCGCGAATACTTTAAAAGGATTATCAACTGAGATTCGTGGTTTCTCTACCTCTGATTCTAAAATAGATAATAGCTTTGTCGCTGCAAAAGGTAAGCCAGAATGGGCGCCCGATATTGAGGCGGCTAATGTACGTAGCCAGATGGTTAGAGATGTAATTAATACATTGACTATTTCTGCTAGTTTAAACTCAAATATATTAAAATCCTTATTTTAATAAACTTGACAAAAGATTAATTATCTAGTATAATTAAAATATAAATGAGTTAAAGGAGTTAATACCTATGAAAATGACTTTTACTAAGCTGGGACTAAAGGCTAAGAAAATTACTACTAACTGCCAGCTTAATGACGATATTACGCTTGAAATCCGCAATTATCTTCCTGTTGATGAAAAAGCGGAATTTATTCAGTTTATTGTTAATCATGCTCTTGATGACATGACAGGTTGTTTTAGTCCGGTAAGAATTGAGGTTTATTTCTCTATTGCTGTATGTAAGTGGTATGCAAATATTACCTTTACAGAGAAACAAATTACAGAAGTTTCTAAGACTTACGACCTTTTGGAAGAGAATGGCGTGATTGACCAGATTATTTCTACTATTCCAGAGGATGAAATCGAGTTTATGAAAGAACTCGTAAATGATACAGTTAGCGATATTGCTAGATATAATTCTTCTGCGGCTGGCATTATTCAGGCTATGACAGCAAATGCAGGTGGATTAGATTCACAGATTACTGAAATTTTAGACAAGATTAAGAATGGTGAGAATCTAGAGACTCTAGCCGTAATCAAAGATGTGGTTGGAAAAGATTAAGTAATCTAATTAAATTCTCAGATTAAGTAGAGAATTAAAAGGCTCTTGAGGATACTAATTCTCAAGAGCCTTTATTTTGTTTATATAGGTGTTAAAGGAGGAAAAGGACTATGGCAAAGCGTCTAAATTATACGATTGGCGTAGATGCTGATACTAGTAAATTAGAGACATCACTAAACGACGCCTTTAGTAGATTAAATAGAATTGGTTCATAGGTAAATCTTACTACGGATCTAAGAAACGCTTCACAAGCTGCATTAGAACTTTCCAGCCATTTAAATAAAGCATTTAATCAATAGACTGGGAAATTTGACTTAGTTACGTTTAACCAAAGTTTGTCTGAAAGTGGCCGCACTCTTGAAAGTTATGCCAATGATTTAATTAGTATTGGTCCAACAGGCGAGCAAGCATTCTTGAAAGTTGCTACAGCAATTACGCAAGCAGAGTTACCGCTAAGACGTACAAATAAATTATTTGATCAATTATGGGTAACTATGAAGAATACAATGCGTTGGCAACTTACTTCTAGTGTGTTACATGGGTTTGTAGGTGCATTAGAGCAAGCCTACGGTTACTCTAAAGATCTAAATAGATCGTTAAATGAAATTCGTATTGTGAGCGAAAAATCCGCAGATGATATGAGTAAATTTGCTGAATAGGCAAATAAAGCGGCTAAAGCATTAAGTACAACTACTACTGACTATACTGATGCTTCTCTAATTTATTATCAGCAAGGTTTAACTGATCAAGAGGTGCTTGATCGTACAGAAACCACGATTAAGATGGCTAATGTAGCTGGTACAACCGCGGAAACCGCGTCCCAGCAATTAACTGCAATTTGGAATAACTTCTATGATGGAAGTTAGAGTCTTGACCATTATGCAGACGTTATGGTTAAATTAGGCGCTGCTACTGCATCTAGTTCTGATGAAATCTCTGAGGGTATTGAGAAGTTCGCGGCTGTAGCTAATACAGTAGGATTAAGCTACGAATATGCGGCATCTGCTCTTGCTACTGTTACTGCCCAAACCCGTGAAAGTGCTAGTGTTGTTGGTACTGCATTTAGAACCTTATTCTCTCGTATTCAAGGTCTGACACAAGGTGAGACTCTTGATGATGGAACCACTTTAAATAAATATTCTTAGGCTCTAGCGACTGTTGGTGTCCAAATTAAGGATACTAATGGAGAGCTTAAAGGTATGGATGAAATTCTTGATGATCTTGGTAGCAGATGGAGTACTCTTGCTCAAGATCAAAAGATTGCATTAGCTGAAACAGTTGCAGGCGTACGTCAATGGACGCAGCTAATTGCTTTGATGGATAACTGGGATTTCTTCAAAGAAAACCTAGCTATGGCACAAAATGCAGATGGCGCTTTAGAGCAGCAGGCTGAGATTTATGCAGAATCTTGGGAAGCTGCTAGAGATAGAACTAAGGCTGCCGCAGAGGATATCTACGATAGCTTAATCAATCCAGATTTTTATATCGGTGTTGATGATATGGTGACTCCATTACTATCTAGAACTGCGGATGTAATTGACGCATTAGGTGGATTACAAGGTGTTTTAGCTGTTGTTGCTCTTGGTATGAATAAGGTTTATGGAGATAAAATCGCTCAAGGTATGAGAGATATGGCAGTAAACCTGGGAATTATTACTGGCAAAGAAGCTGAACGAGCAAGAACTTTGTAGAACGAAGCAGTTAGTATTATCAATAATCTGTCTAGCACTTATGCTGCTAATACTGCGGAAACTATGCGTTTGAATTTGCTAAGACAAGAAGTCTCTTTACAAGGTGAAATTAACGCACAATATGATCAATTAGACGATCATTAGAAACAAGTTATTAGCAATGAAGAATACAAATTAGATATCTTAAAGCAAGAAACTCAAGCTACAATTGATCGTATTAGTCAATTATAGAGTTCTTCTCACGAATTGTAGGATGCTATTTCTGTAAGTATAGGCACAGATGATTGGCAAACTAGACTAAGAGATGAAATTAGAGCATGGAATCAAAATCATACTGCTGGTTATTAGATCAATATTAACGTAAGAGCAAATTCTAATCTTGATAGAGTCTATCAGGAGATTATGCAACAGTTAGATCAACTCACTCAAAGACGCGCTCAATTACAGCAAGTAAACGAGCAGTTTATAAGACTTGATTCTTCTAGCACTAATTATGCTCAAAGTCTGCGTGAGCTAATTGCTGTTTATGATAGTAATGTAAATACTGCTCAAATGACTACTCAGCAATTAGAAAATTATCTTAGAGGTTTAGGCACATAGGCTTTGAATACCGGTGCCGAAATTCGAGAATTAGGTAATTTACTGATTGGAATGGGCGCGGATAGACGCACAGTTACTCAATATATTGCTCAGTTGTCTCAATTGCAATCTGCTGTAATAGCAGGAGAAGATGTGCAAGATCAGTATAATCAAAAGGTACAAGAGTTTATTGCGCTTTTACAACGAGGCATTCCAGCACAAAGAGACTGGGCGGCAACATTAGTACAAGTTGGAACTACACTTTCTTAGATTTCTATTGGAATAAATGGAATTAATTCTCTATTCCAGACGTTTGATGAAATCTTATCTGGTGATGTGGATGCAGTAGATGCTTTTACTAAGATTTTAACTTCTTTATCAATGGTATTACCTCTTGTCGCTAATTTGGCTAAGACAGTTAGAACTGAAAATGTAAAAAATGCTATTCAATTCTTGGCAACTGGCGCGGCCGCGGGAACTGGTGCGGCGGGAATAGCAACTTTTAGCGCTGCATTATATACTCTACTACCAATTATTGGTTTAGTTGTAGTTGGTATCTATGCTGTTGTTAAAGTTATTCAAGCTTTATACGTTAGTGCTGATGAAGCTCGTGAAAAGATTCAAAAAGCGACAGAAGCTTATGAAGAACAAACTTCTGCTCTAGAATCTCTTAATTCTGAGTTAAAGACTACTAAAGATAGAATTGATGAATTAAATAGTCAAGATAGCTTAACCATTGTTGAACAAGAAGAGCTTGAAAAGCTCCAACAGCAAGAAGCTTCTCTCGAAAGACAAATTAAATTGCAAGAAAAGCTTGCTCAAGATGCTCAAAAAGCACAAGCGACAGAAATTGCAAAAAATTATAAGAAATCTACCAGTGATATTGCTACTGGACCAGATTTGACACAATATCGTTCTTGGAATGAAAATAGAAATGATAATGGCGTTGAATATACTGCTTATCGAGATGAATGGGTAGATGCAGATACTTGGTTCAATAGTATTACTCAAGGCTTAGATAAAACTTCTGACGCTTATTAGGATTATTTAGTTGAATATAGACAGTGGAAAGATGATAATGAGTAGATTACTGCTGAATGGGTAACAAAAAATGCGGAAGCTATTCAAAGCGCAGAAGACAACTATAAGGCATACACCGATGCAATTGTTAACGGGGTCATTGATTATAATCCAGATACAATTGCTGCAATGCAAGAGCAATTATCTGCAATCCGCAAGAATCTTTACTCTTCTGATGGTGAATATGAACAAGTTGTTCTTGAACCTGTCCTTGACAATCAAGCAGTAAAGCAAGTATCTACTTAGCTTTATAACATATTGGCTAATGGCGATATTGAAGATGCAACAAGTTTAATTTCCAATTCTATTAAAAATGAGTTAATACTCGCAGGCATTAGCGTAGACGAGTTTTTGACTTATCTTGATAATAGAGTAGATAAGACTAAAGCCGCGGTTGAAGAAAAGTTCTCTGATTTTAATTTCGATGAATTAACTGGCGAAGATTGGAATATCTTAGCTACTGTCAATCTTAATAATTTTGATACTGTTGAAGAATTAAAAGACTTTTTAGATAATTATAAAATCAATAATATCAATGTTGATGTTAGCGGTATTGATGAACTTAAAGATTTGCTGGATACTTTAAATGCAAGTCAAAGCGCACTTGAAACTGCATTAAAAGCCTATAAAGATCAAGAAGGCTATTTAACTATGGATCAAGTCCAAGAGTTGATTAATGCCGATGAAAGTTACGCACAATATATCGTTAAGGTTGGAGACGCTTATAAGTTAACTAATTAGTCTTTACAAGCACTTCTAGATTCCGAGCGTCAAGAGGAACAAATTCTTGATGCGACTATTGAATCTATGAAGGATAAATATGCCGTTAATACTGACTATGTTTAGAATTATGTTAGTATGTGGGATGAACTAGTTGAACGTGCTAGTGAGGCTGATGCGGTAGATAATTATAACTTCGCGGACCAAAATGATGTTGATAGATTCAAGGAAAGAACGTAGGCTTTAAGTGAGAACGCATAGGCTTATCGTGACGGAAAGATTTCTGCTGAAGAGTATTTCTCTGCTATTAATACTAGAATTAGTAATATTAACGCTGGCTTCCAAGAGTTAAATAAAGAGATTGATGATAATGTCGATCAAACTGATTTGTATGAAGCTACTCTTGTTGCAGCGACCGGATCTGTGGCTGATGGATTGGTAGATTTAAATAAGCAATTTAAGTCTGGATCTATTAACATGGATGCGTATTACAAAGGTACTATTGCAGCGACAAAAACCTTAATTAGTGCGCAAAGCAAACTTGATAAAAATATTACGAAGAATGCTGATGGTACTTGGGAACTCAAAGAGGGAGTCGATAGAACTACCGTTTCCGCAGAAGATTATGAACGAGCCATTTCTGACATAGCTAATCTAAATGCTTGGGAGAAGCAAGTCGCTCAAGCGGAAGATATGACCGGAGTTGTTAATAGTTTAGTAGATAATTATGATTATTTAGTGCAATATGCCGATAGTTTTGGTGCTATTGATTTTACTATTGATAATAATTTTGATACTACAACGCAACAATTCTAGGATATGTGCTCTAGTATTGGAGCAGAATTGACTAATCTTGAACAAACTAATATCGAATCTTATAAGCGCATTTTACAAGGTGTATTAGATTAGGGAATAACTTTAGCAAATGGATTAAATACTAGCTCTGCTAATTTGATGCAAGCAATGTCAACTGACGCCAGCATTGCTAGTGCAGTTATCAATTCTACTATGCATGAAAGTGCAGGTACAATTACATCAGTATCTTAGGCGGCTGGTAGTGTTATCTCTGCATTAGGAGATTTAATTTCTAATTTTGATTATGAATTAAATTTCACTCCTTTTGTAAAATCTTGGGGTAAGTTATAGATTGAAGATTGGTTAAAGGGTAAAGCAACCCTACCTTTTGAATTACCAACCTTGGGTCTAACAGTGTCTGGCCAAGATAGCGGAGGTTCAATTTCAAACTTTGTAAGCGCCCTTTCTGAGGCCGGTAGTTATCTATCTTCATAGGGTACTGGTTCAGGGCAAAATGGTATTTACGATTATGGTCAAGAACCTGCAAATTTTGATCCAAATGGAGTTCTCGACCCTAATAGAGTTGGTTCTAATAATATTAGAGGTTCTAAAGGCGGCAGTAAAGGTAAGACTTATGACAAAGAGGATTTAAAGACTCTTCAAGAAGTCGAAGATCGTTATCATGAGATCAATCGAGAAATCTAGAGACAGGATGACTTGCTTGATGATTTAAGTAACACTACGGATAGAGCTTGGGGAACCGATGCTATTGACGGTTACGAGAATGAAATCAAGGCTCTTGAAAAGCAACAAGAACTCTATAATCAAAAGCTGAAAGAGGCACAAGATTATCTTGTTCAAGACTCTGTCCTAGTTAAGAAGTATTTTGCAGACGCGCAAATTGGCGCAGATGGCGAAATCACTAACTACGAGGATCTATTAAGAGAGAATCTTAATCTCTATAATGCCGCTGTTGAGCGTTATAATCTTGCTGTTGCTGGTAAGACTTTAAGCGAAGAAGAGCATACCGCTCTTAAGAATCAACTTGATGCAGAGAAGAAACTCTTTGAACAGCGCCAGAAAGCACTTGAGCAATATGAAAGTACTCTAGATGTAGTTCGTGATACCACAGATAATATTCAAGAAAATGCTCGTTCTATTGCTGACAAGAAGCTTGAAGAAATCAAGTTCAAGATGGAGATTGTTCTAGACGTAAAGTCTATGAAAGATGCCGTCAGAGACTTATCTAAAGAAATTTCCGAAATGTTTGGTGATGCATTAACCCATGGTCTTGAAAGTGCTAAATTATCTGCGGGAGGCGCGCAAGCTGAGGCGGCATTACTGCCTAGCTATCAAGAGGAATGGAACTCTCTTAAAAAGCTTTATGAAAGCACTACAGATGATGCGGATAGACGAGCTATCATGGATGAAATCCAGAGTCTGCAAGGTAATATTGTGGATTCTGCGAAAGCCATTGCAGAATGGGCAAACTCTATTGAGGATATTGTCCCAGATGCTGTTGATGCCGCTTCTGAGAGATTTGCAGCATTTACTGATCAGTTAGAGCATAATACGTCTGTATTAGATACTATTAAAGAACTTTATACTTTACAAGGTGTAACTTATAAGACTGCGGAAGGATTTAATCGTCTCCAGAAAAATAGCCAAGAAAAACTAAACGCTCAGTTAGCATCTGCTAAACTGCAAAGAGGTTGGTATGAACAGGCTGCTTAGAGATTAGAGGAAGCGCAAGCAAAACTCGATTCTCTTAGCGGAGATGAAACTGATTTGCGTTACGATGCTTACAAGAAAGCAAGAGACGCATATCTAGAAGAATTTAATAAAGCTCAAGAAGCTTATTTATCTTCTGCTAAGGAAGCTATGGAAACAGCACAAGATATGTATCTCCAACAAATCGAGAAAGCTGTCTATGAGTTTGGCCAAGCGGTATCTAATGGTGTTGGTCTTGACTTGCTACAAAATAAGTACGATCATTATATTGAGCAAAATGAACGTTACTTTGATAAAGTAAATGAAGCATATCAAGTATCCGCTTGGTATAACAAGCTTCAGCAAGACATCGACAACACTACCAATTCTGCGCACAAGGAAAGATTAAAAGCTCTCCAAGAGGAAATTAATCAACGCAGAGAAGGTAATAAGCTATCTCAGTATGACCTTGATATTCTCAATGCTAAATATCAAGTATTATAGGCTCAGATGGCTCTTGAAGATGCTCAAAATGCTAAGAACCAAATTCAGTTAGTAAGAGATAGCCAAGGTAACTGGAACTATCAATATACCGCGGATCAAGATTAGATTGCTAATGCTCAGCAAAATCTTCTTGACGCAGAGAATGATTGGTATAATATCGCTAAACAATAGGTAACTGATGTAACTGGCGAGATTGTTTCTACTTGGAAAGAGTGCTAGGATAAGATTAAAGACATCTATTCTGATATGACACTCACCGACGAAGAGCGTTCAGCATAGGCTCAAGAAATCTATAAGTATTATAGCGAGAAGATTAAGTACCTCGAAGAGGAAAAACAAAACGCAATCGCTGATATGACAGAAGCAGGTAATAAGAACTTAATTGATAATGCAATTATCACAGGCGATACTATTACCGACTTAACTGGTATTACATCAGAAGAATTGAAGCAATTAGTAGCCAATTCCGGTGAAAGCATTGCTGATATTTTGATGAAGAATAGCGAACAACTAAAAGAGATTGCGGGTAACAATACCGATCTTATCGACAAGTTCAATAATACTTATGCCAAAGATCTTGACGACATGACTCAAAATACCACGAATTTTGAGGACGAACTCCGCAAGCTATTAGATCAAGCGCAACGAGATTTTGATAACTATAAGGATAAAGTCCAAAATGTCGCTTCTGAAACTGGTACTACTCTTGATAACTTGGCGCAAGAAACTGATAAGGTTTCCGAAGCTACAGATCAATTAAGAGAGCGCGGCGATGAAGCTAAGGATACTTTGTGGAATATGATTGATGCGGCTCAAAATGCTTCTGATGGTTATTTAGAATTAGCGCAATCCATCTGGGATACCGTTGAAGCATTGCGTGCTCTTGCTTCTCAACAAGCTCAATTTGCAGCATCTTCTTCTTCTAAAGGCAATTCTAGTAAGGGTTATGATCCAAATACCGATTATTCTGGTGTTATTATGGATGGTATTGCTAATGGATGGTTAGAATATGGAAGTAAAGAATATAAAGAATTAACAAGCCAACGTGAAAATAAAATTGATGATATGGGATTAACAAAAGAATATTTTGGAACTCGTGGCGATGCGGCAGATAACCGTTATAAAGATTCTACTTCTGTTGGTCAATATGAAAGTGAAGAAGAATGGAAGAAAAAAATGCAAGCATTGGGCGTTCCTGGGTTTGCTACTGGTGGATATACTGGTATATTTGATGATGCGAAACTTGCTTTCCTTCATCAAAAGGAATTGGTGTTAAATCAAAGTGATACCGAGAATATTCTTGCAGCAGTTCAAGCTGTAAGAACTATTGGTACTGATTTGTTTAAGTCTATTGAGAAATCTCTTGATGGCAATGCGATTGCGGCAATGGCTCTTATGGGTCAGAAGCTCAATCCAGTAGCTACTACACCAATTCAAGATTCTATTGAGCAAACTGTTCATATTGATAAAGTAGAGTTCCCGAACGTGACTAGCCGCACTGAAATTGAGGAAGCTTTTATTAGTCTTACTAATGATGCGGCACAGTGGGCTAGAAGAAAGACTTAATAAGGAGAGCTTTTTAGCTCTCCTTATTAAAGGAGTGAAAGGAGATAAACATGAATAATATATCTGAACAGCTATTGCAAGCTATGGATATTATTACGGAAGAAAGGCTAAGATAGTTAAAATATGACAAAACTATCCAAGCCACCGTTTATTCTATTGTAGATGTAGATGCTGGAGAATACAAAGTTAGATATAACGGCAATATCTTTTCCGCATTTAGTGAGGATACTAGCAAAAGCTATTCTATTAAAGACGTGGTTTATGTCAAGGTACCAGAAGGTAATTTTTCTAATAAGAAGTTGATTACTTCTTTAGTAACTGCGAAGTCTTTATCTGACGCTTAGCTATCTGATTTAACCAATTCTGTATTTGAAGTATCTCCTACTTTTGATGCATTGTACGATGGAGCCTATGATGCTTCACAAAGTTACGGAGTAATTGCGGGAACGCCAGTTGGAGAGATCGGAAGTTCTACTTATATTTTTCAAAATAGCGAAGAATATGAGTAGAATGGATATCATGGCCTATTTCAACAATACTCTAATAATTATGAATATATTCGCTTGAAAGCTTCTTTCTTAACTTAGTTTCATAATATCCATAATCAAGGTAATTATGGTATTGAAGTTGAGTTTTATACCAAGGATAATAGTAGCGTAAAGTATAGACTAGATCTCTAGAACTTTAATGGTAATCCTTATGGATTCTCAGTCTACTCTCCACAGTAGATTATCCTTAAGGCGCAGAAGAACTATTTAATGGGACTTAAATCTATTAGACTGTTTGAAGAAGACTTTGTCTATGATAAAATTGTTAAGAATGGCATAGTTACAGATGAAGAGAATAGAACTGTTGCTAATATTTTTGTGAAAGATATTTCTCTTCAATATGTTGATATGCAAGATTTAAGTGATACGACTTATTATCTTACGATCTCTGCTCCTAAAGGTATCGCTTTTACGGATAAAGTATCTAGCTTAAATTTAGTTGGACGCTTAATTTATAATGGTGAAGACATTATGGATAGTAAGAAGTGCGTTTGCCAATGGTATGAGAGAGATTTAAGCGTGGTTGTTGGTAGCGATGAATATAGCAAGTCTGCGGGCTTCGGATGGAGAAAGATTGCCGGATAGACATCCAGTTCTCTTACTCTTGATGCAACTGATATTCTATATCAATAGAAGTATAAGTTAGTAGTAGTTTATAATGATAGTATTACTCTAACTGCGGAAATCGCTATATGGAATCGTAATGCAAGTTATGATTATTCTATTGAGCAAGTTACTGACGGAGCTGATATTAAACTACAGATTAGAAATAATGCTAATAGTGAATCTTTGGTGGGAGATTGGTATTTGTCTTATCCAGATGATAGTTACAGCTCTGTGCCGGAAGGAGAAAAGAAGTCCGAGATTGTCGTAAGTTCTTATTTGCAATACAGTTCTGTGACTTTCTATTGCATGGTGTATAATTCTGCAGGATAGTTTATCGGAACTTTAGAACATACTATTGTGAATAGCGAAAGCGAAGATGATGTAACTATTAGCTATATCGGTGAAGATTCCTTTAGATATGATGCTAATGGCGATATTTCTATTGAAGATGCAGAGAAAGAAAGAATTCTATAGGTTAATTTAGCATGGAAGGAAGGATTCGGAACCTCTTACTTCGTGTCTTGGTTAATGAAAGATGCGAATAATAAAGAGTATGAGATTCCTACCTCTAAAGAGCTTGCTTATAGTCCGGATAATTCCATGCTTGAGAATATTTGGGTTGACAAATATAATATTTTACACTACAATATTAAATAGAAGTATAGAGTTAATTTCAGTAATAATACAGTTATTGTAAAAATAAGAACGATTACAGAATCTATTTATCTATTTAATAAAGAGATTCTTTGTTTAAAAGATGGAGACTAGGGAACCAATGGTACTACTTATATTACCGCAATTCGTCCATGCAATTCAGACGGTGTAAAGTTAAGTGGACTGCAACCTTTAAGATATAATAATGGATGGACTAATGATATTAGAGTTCGTTGTTATGTCTATAAAGATGGAGAATTGATTAACGGCAATAGTAAGTAGTCTATTACCTATAAGTGGTAGGGAACAAACGTTACAGTAGAGAACAAAGAAGTGGTTACTGATTCCGTTGATCGAGTTTTAGTGCGTGGTATACCTGCGATTTCCGCAGATACCCCTAATGCAGAGTTAGCTTTCTATGTGAGAGTCCAAGTTACTATTAAAGATGATAATGGCTCGGTTGATATCTACGCTTCTTATCCTCTTGATGTTATCGTTGGTTCTACCTTGGCAAGTGCTATTGATATTGACACTATTCCATCTTATATTAAATATAATTCTTCTGGTTTAACGCCATCTTTCTATAGTAATGATATTAACTTCTACTATAATGATGTAGCTTATAATGATAACATTACTTCATTAAACGAGAATATTCTTACTATTAAAACAGATAATGGTAAGAAATATTTAGAGCCAGCTTCTAGTTTTATCTTTGAGAATATTAAGGATAATGATTAGAGCAATATCGGTGTATTAAATCTTGCTATTCCAAATAGTAGTGATAGATTAATTCATCCAATTATCATGTATCTTGATACTTATGGTAATGAAGCTATCAACGGTTGGGATGGAACAGCTCTTGATACTGGCGATGGAGAATATGTATTCGCCCCATAGGTTGGTGCAGGAACAAAAGATAGCCAAAATAGATTTACTGGTGTAGTCATGGGTAAAGATAGCGGCCAAGACAAAGTGGGTTTATATGGCTATCAGGAGGGCGTTAATACTTTCGGTTTAATGGAAGATGGTACCGCGTTCTTCGGAGCTTCTAGTGGAGGCGGCCGCATTGAGATTAACGGTAAATCTGGTTCTATTAAAGGCGGCGGTGGAGGAAATAATTCCACTGGTATGACTATCAATTTTGCCGATCTTAATCCTGGCAATAATACTACCGCGATCAAAATAGGTGGAGGAGTTTTTGAAGTTACATATAATGGTACTTTAAAAGCAACCTCTGCGACTATTGAAGGTTAGATTTTTGCTCAGTCCGGTAAGATTGGTTGTACTAGTAGAAATAGCAATGATGGTTGGACTATCGAGAAAAATAAATTATATAGTGGAAGTGGAGCAACAAGAGTAGAACTAAATAGTGATAAGGATGAAGAGTTTGCTATTTGGGCTGGTGCTACAAGTTCAACTTCTGCAAAAGATAGCTATTTTGCAGTTTCTAAAAAAGGTTCTCTCTACGCTAAGGAGGGTAATATTGGCGGATGGACCCTTAAGAGTAGATCTCTCTCTAGCAATAACAATAAAATTGGTATGGCTAGCTCTGGTTCTTATGTATTTTGGTCTGGTGCAAATACCGGTAATCCAGGTGATACTCCAGATTTTAGCAATAGTGGTACCTACTTCTATGTTACTAATGGCGGAAAACTCTCTTGTAAGAACGCAGAAGTACGTGGTAACATTACAGCAGATAGACTTGAATGTGATAATGGTGAGATTGGCGGATGGACTATTAGTAGTAGTTCTCTACGAGGCGGAAGCACTTATCTATATTCTAGTGGTCGAATCGTTTGTGATGACCTCAATTGTGATGGTGGTAGTATTGGTGGTTGGACAATTGGAGAAGATTCAATCTCTGCCAGTGGTACTATTTTGCAAAGTGATGGTAACATTTATACTAGATTAGGTAGAGTTGGTCTGGTCGAGGGAGAAGATAGCCAAGGTACTACTTATAACTTTGGATTGTAGGCAACTGGTGGTAGTGGAAGCGTTATTATTCAAGCGACATATGGCAATGGTAACGTAGCTCTACGTGCCGCGAATTATATTATCTTAAATGGTAATAGACTTACTTGCACAGTGCCAGCAGCTAATCAGTCTGGTATTTATGCAAGATTTGCTTAAGGAGGGATAAATAATGCCGAGTGCTTCTCTTACTTTTGTCAGTGCAAGTCGTTCTAGTGTGCGAATTAGTTATGATGGAAGTGGGTGGTATATCCCTGCCAATGAATCTGAACATAGTTCTGGATGGTCTACTATAACAAGTACTGATACTAGACAAGTTCAGTAGAAAACTGTCACTCAGGTAGTTTATGATGTTGCTGGTTGTACTACTACTTGGCATTGGAGTTTTAGTGGTGGCAATGGTGGTTCTAGTTCTGTTAAGACTGGAACCATTACCATTGGTGGAATGACAGCAGGATCGAGAGGTAGCGTCACAGGAAGGCTCTCAGCAACAAGAAGTGCAAAACAAAAAAAAGAAGTTTATACACGCACCCGAACTCGTACTAAAACGACAGAAAAAGATGATAAAGGAAATACTACTACTAAGTATGGAGAGTGGAGCGATTGGAGTGAATCGGGTCCAAGAACAACATATAGCTCTGCAAGCAGCAAAAATTTAGGCTCTGCATCTGATACTTTAGTATTTTATACAAAGCCAGCTGAGTTTTCATGGGGTAGTGGCGTAGCTACTGATAAAATTATTTAGGTGTCTGGCGGGCTTTCAGCTAATAAGTGGAATACCTTAGTTGCTAGAGTGAAATAGCGAAAAAATTGGGAGAATCAATCTGGCGGAGCCAATTATAGTGACGCGGAGGTTAGCTCTGGTGAATTAGTAACAGCCGCTAAATATAATATTTTAGCTAGAGCACTTGGCGTAAGCCAAGTGACAGCGCATACAGATAGAACTACTGGCACACTTATTACTGCTAGCGTATTTATTGCATTATAGACTGCGGTTAATGCATGAGTTAAAGGAGATAACCATGTTAAATAAAGATATTGTCACGATGTACCGTGGGTTAACAAGCTTGGCTTCCGATCTAGAAACCAAGCTTCCCGCGAAAGTATCATTTGCTATTGTTAGGAATATTAAGCTTTTAACTCCTATTGTTGAAGATATTGATTTTGCTCGTCAATCAGTTGCAGCAACTTATGGAGTAAAAGTCGAGGGCGGATACAGTATTCCTGAATAGCAAATAGATACAGTTAATTAGGAGTTAACTGCGATTGCGGAAACAGAAGTTGATGTTCCTATTGTTAAAATTAAAATGTCAGATATTGAGAACTTGAATATCTCTGTTGGTATCGCAGAAGCTCTTGAGTTTATGATAGAGGAAGAGGTTTAAGTCTCTTCCTCTTTTCTTTTTGCTTGGACGGATTTAATTATCTTAACCAAAGCAATTTTTATAATATATAGAGTTAGAGAAAAAGGAGGCGCGGAATATGCCAATTAGTATTTATCCGCCTACTTTATAGAGTACATAGCCTGCATTTTTAGCCACTACGCCAGACTATGAAATCAAATATACTCTATAGAAGGTAACAAGTGCCGAGACTATTAAACATATTCAAATTCGAGTAGTTGAATAGCGCTCAAATTCTAGCATTGTAAATACTTCGAAATATCCAGATAATATTATCTATAAAAATGTGGATTTGACTAAAGAGTCCAGCCCTTATGGAATTAAAATCTTGGCCGCGGACTTGCGGAAATCTTGGTCACCGGGCGTATGTTATAAGATTCAGCTACGCTTTGGGTCTACTAATTTTCCTGCTGATTTAAGTTCTTTTGCTGCATGGAAGAAAGAATAGATTAACAATCAAACTTTTTCTGAGTGGTCTACAGTCATGGTTATTAAAGCTATCGCGCAACCAGAAATTTATATCGAGAATGCCGGTGCTTTAAGAACAGACGTTATTGCTAGTAAGTAGACAGAAGCTAGTTTAACCCCGTTGTTCGTGGGAGATTATGTTGATAATGCTTCTGATGAACCATTAGAGAAATATAAGTTTGATTTATATGATGAAACTGGAACAGAGTTAATCGAATCATCAGATTGGATTCAAGCAGTTAGTGGTAAGAATAATTCTTACCGATTTAAGACTATGTTAATAAATAATGAGTCTTATAAAGTTTATTTCTCTATTGTAACACGCAATGGATATGAAGCAAGAGTATCCTATGACTTCCAAGTTGTTAAAGTATATTTGGAGGCATTAGAAGGCGTGACAATGCAGGTAAATGACACAGATGTCTATTGTCGTGAAAATGGTTGTATACGAGTTTATCTAACTGCAGAGAATCCATTAACCGGATGCTATGTACTTACTCGCGCATCTGAAGAAAGTAATTATCAAGTATATGAGGATTTAAAATATTTTAACTACTTTGAAGAAACTCTTAACGATAGCCTAATTTATACAGATTTTATTATCGAGAGTGGCGTCAAATATAAGTATGCTTTCTAGTATCAAAACTCTCAAGGATTGCGGAGCGCGCCTTTGCAAGAAAGTGGCTCTCCTATCCCAGCGAGAAGTGTTGATTTTGAATACTCTTATCTCTATAGAGATGGAGTGTAGTTGCGCTTAAAATATAACCAAAAGCTCAGTAGTTTTAAGCATACGGTACTAGCAAGCAAGCAAGATACCCTCGGAGACCAGTTCCCGCATTTAGCGAAGAACGGTTATGCTTATTATGCCGAGTTTCCAATTAGTGGTTTAATTAGCTTTTAGATGGATGAAGACTAGACTTTCTTTACTTTGGGAGCAGATGGGTATTATTATAATAATGAATTAGTAATCCCTAAAGATAAGTTTAGTGTATCTACAGCGACAAGAGGAGAGACTGCTATTCCTTCTTATCTTGCTATTGATACTAATATTACTGATGATAATATCTTTGTAGAGCGCAAGTTTAGAGAGAAAGCGGAATAGTTCCTTAATGACTTTACTTATAAACTCTATAAATCTCCTACTGAAGGAAATATTATTATTGGTTTAATGAATGTATCAATGACGCCTAATGCATCTCTAGGACGCATGATTTTTGAGTTCTCTGCTACCGCGTATGAGGTTCTAGAGAACACGCTCGAAAATCTTGATGAGATTGGCATTACCGATATTGGAGTTTTCACTAATGAAGTATCTACTGAAAAGCAATCTACATTTGGTCAAATTAGTGGTATTTATTCAGAATGTCCTGATGGGAATGATATCTACGCTTTAATTAAGCAATAGGAAGAAATTGCAGTCGGTGATGGTCGATATAAACTATCTCTTGTTAGTGTTGATTCTTTTTGGATTGAGAGATATCCAACCACAGACTTTGATGGCAAGATTTATGAATTAGAAGCAAAGAAAGCTGAACAAGAGCAAGCTGGAGAAGATACTAAAGAGACAGAGACTGAACTCACTCGTTGGGCGGCTTTAAAAGAAGCCGCAGGTAATGCTCCATCTTCTGCGATTAAACTTGCTGTTAATGGAACAGATATTATAGTTGCGCCAAATAGGTTATATAGCGTCCGAGAAGGTGTTAGCTCTTTAAGTATGAGATCTGTTAAATATCCTATTATTGTGAATTATGTCTGCTCTTTAACAAGAGAAAGAAACGATGAAGTTGGCGAAGTAGAATCTATTGATACTTCTCGTATTTGGGGTCAGATTTCTGGTATCTTTAGCGGAACTGATAAAGTCTTGAAGAATTATAAGTATTACTACGGGCCTGGCGAGACTCCATATCGCATCTATAGCGATTCAACTGCAGAGGAAGATAAGCTAGGTCGTATCTTAGTAGATAATACGAATTATAATGTCTATAAGACTGTCAACCTATACGATATTATAGAAGAAGAAACTCGCAAGCAAGTAGAGTTTATTTATAATATTCAAGGTGGATTTGAGCAAGATGAAGATGGTAAATGGACGAATGGAATTATTTATTATTCTTTCTCTGATATTACTTCCTTCGATATTGAAGCAGACCCACAGACTATCTTATATATTGGTCAAAAGAGAGATGGTAGCGATAAACATCCAGTCATGCTTGGTCCAACGGGCCGATATACCCTTAGCCCGATGGATGGTATGATTAAGTATATTGCTTTATAGAAACCTCAATTCGCGGTTATTAACTACAAATGTTTAACTGCGCAAACAACAATGAAGTATAGCAAAGAAAGGAGTTAATATTCATGTTTGAGTATCTTAATGACATGGATTTTCTAACCTAGTTAGATAAACTGCATATGCGAGTATAGTATGCAAAGATTATCCTCCTTTCTTTTAAAGATGAAGAACCCATTAAAGAGATTTAGGGTTCTATCACTAGTGGTAACTTGAGCGTTAATGGTTCTTCCGCAATTAGAAGAACCATTAACCTTACTATGCTTGCCTCTATTGATAATAGTAATCTTGAGGATATTGATAATGAGATTTCTATTAACAAGAAGATTAAAGTTTTAATCGGTTATGATAATCCATTAAAGTCTTATAAGAACTATGGAGATATTATTTGGTTTCCTTGCGGCTTATTTGTTTTATCTTCTGCTAATATTAGTCGCTCTACTAGTGGTTGGAATATTTCTATCACTGGTAAAGATAAGATGTGTTTATTAGACGGAACCGCAGGTGGCACTTTGCCGGCATCAATAACCTTCCATGAAAGTCTTGTTTAGCTTGATAATGGAGATGTAGAGATTCAATATCCTACTATCTTCCAAATTATCTATGAAGCGGTAAATCACTGGGGTGGAGAAGCTATTGAGAATATTATCATTACTGATATTGATGAAGAGATTAAGATGTTAGTAAGATATATGGGAGATAAGCCAGTATATTTCTCCAATGACTACTAGAGTTTGAGCTTTGAAGCGCAAGAAGATTATCCGCATATGTTTAGTTATGGACAAGATGCTGGATATAAGTATACTGATTTTACCTATCCAGGAGAGTTGGTATTAAATGCGGGAGACACGGTAGTAACTTTATTAGATAAGATTGTTAGCACTCTCGGTAATTATGAATATTTCTATAATATAGATGGTAAATTTGTATTCCAAGAGATTAAGAACTATCTCAATACCGGTAGTCCGTTATTAGAGTTAAGCCCAGAAGATTATGTGCGCTCGTATAATAATGCAAAGTTTTTATATTCGCTTACCGATCTTGACACGACAACCGCGATTACCCGCAATCCTAAGTATGATAATGTGAAGAATGACTTTTATGTTTGGGGCAAGCGTAAGACTTCAACCGGCGTAGAGGTATCTATCCGTTATCATCTTGCTATTGATGATAAACCAGACATTGATCTAGCTATGTAGAATATGTGGGAAGTAAAGGATAAAAAATCTAATCTTATTGTTCGCTATGATTTTAATACTCTTGATGATTATAGTGTAGATGACTATACAGTTACCTTAGTAGGTACTCCATGCGATGAATGGAGAGAAGAGCTATATCGTCGTGCTCTTAATGCTTAGGTGTCTAATAGTGTTTATGACAATTATTATGATTCAGAGTTAATTGCGGAATGGCGTAATCTATATAACCCGATGAACAAGAACTGGGATGCTACAAATCATTGGAATCCTGATGTGTTTAATGATCCAAGTTCTATTAACTTCTGGCTAGATTTTATAGATACTAGTTCTGCCCTTGGTAAGTATTCTATTAAGAATATTGGCCGTAGGACTAAAGTCGTTAATAATAATGACATAAAAACCGTATATAATAGCGAAGTTCCCGATGTTGTATTTATTGAAGGATTAGATTAGGACTTGATTGTTAAATATCAAGGAATTGGTTAGAGATTCTTTATTCTAACTAATGAATACTATGATATGTTCTCAATAAGCACTACTGGAACTAGTTGCTTTGACCAAATTCGAGAAATGATGTATTAGAACTTATGTTATAATACTACTATTTCTTTAACCTGTTTGCCGAAATATTATATAGAGCCTAATAATATAATTAGGGTTGAAGATAAAGATAGCAATATCTATGGTAACTATTAGATTACTCAATATTCTTTACCTCTCACTTATAATGGCACTATGAGTATTACTGCGACAGAAGTTTTAACACGAGTATAAGGAGGAGAGGGCGATGTCTGCTATTGGACAAATCTACTATCGTGTAGTAGATACAAGTAGCACTGGCGATGGAAAACATTATATTTCCTCTGGAATTGATATTTACAATGACATTGTAAGTGCTTCTAGTGCCAAATAGTTTACCAAAGTTGGTATTCAGGCTCCACCCGGAGCGCAAGTTGTCATGAATGCTAGCAAGACCATTATGATTGGCCGCACTGGTATTTATGAGCTTGATGAAGATATTGTTATTACAAGTATGAAGTTTGTTCGTCCTACAGTTTATATCAAAGACGAGAAAGAATCAGAAAGTAAAAAACAAGAAGGCGAGAAGATTATCAAAGAGGCTAAGGCGGCTCTTGAAGCTGCTATCGCTGCATTAGGAGAAGAGCCTACTGATCCAACTTCTGATGCTTATAAAACCTATTGGAATGGATATAATGAGGCCAATGAGACTTACATTACTGCATTTCAAAAAGGTAGTGCAATTTTAAATCAAGGTCTAAACGGAGTTTACAAGGAAGATAAAACTGTTATTGGCGAGTTAGATAACGTAATTGTAGACTTTATTTACGATCCACTCTAGGGATAAGGAGGTATAGACATGCAATCTTTCTACGGAGGTCCTGCTGGACAGAGCTTCGAGATTAAAAAGATATTTGAGTCTTATTACGGTCCTGATGGAGCGCAAGTTGACTTAGATAAAGGATGGGCATCTCCTATCTCTGTGGGCGAATTTGTTATGGTATCTTATGGCTTGCCATCTGATGCTACATATATGACCCGCATGAATTATGACTTAAAAGCGGGAAATAAACAAAACTTAAATTCTACTTTATGGTAGAAAGTATATGATGAATCTGCGGGAGAGGGTAGTGGTCTTAGTTATAAGCTCATTTCTTCTTGTACTGGTAATACTCCAAAGATTAGTATTACGACACCTGCGATCGTACTCCATGCGAATGAGCAACCAGATGTTGAAACTGATTTATCTAATCAAGATATGCCAGTTATTCAATTTAAGTTGCCAAGAGCGTAGGTATTGTCAATGCCGCAAGAAGCAACTATTCTAAATGCGGATGAAAAGCCAAGTGTTGTGTATAATGATGATGATATTGACCACCCAACCGTGCATTTTAATATTCCGCAGTCTCAAGTAATTGATTAGGTTACAGTTGATGTGATTGGTGTTGGGGAAGAACCAAAGGTCAGACTTGACTTAACTAACATTAACCGACCTGTACTTAAATTCCAACTACCTGTAGCTCAGGAATTTTTAGATAGTAATATTCTTCACGAAGTATTAAATGCTGATGCTGAGCCAACCGTGAGTTTCGGTTATAGTGAAGAAGATACTCTCCACGAGCATCCTATTTTGACATTTTCTCTGCCCCGTAGCCAAGTAATGGCTGCGCCAGAGACAGTTACTAGAGCGCCAGACTTTGAACCCAAAGTAACTAATGTTGGAACAGTTAATGCACCTAAACTACATTTTGACTTGCCTCGTGCGGTTAAATTCTATTATGGTAGTTTATTAGGACAAAAAACCGGTAAAACATACACTCTTACCGATCCGCTTTTCGCCAATTATGGAGTTGGAGATTACTATATCAATGAAGCTACTGGTTTTATTTATAAAGTAACTAGTAAGACGGATGATACTACTTGTGTCTTTGAATATCAAGCAAGTATTTAGCAACCACTACCAGTAATCAAAGCTAGTGTTATCGCTCCTTATATCGAAGGCGATGAGGGATTTAAACCTGCGGTCCCGCTAGTTGAAAGGACACTAACAAACGCGGAAGGTACCGAATGGCAGCTTGAATTTAAGCTCCCATAGGCTCCGAAGCCCGCAGTTTCTTCTACTTTTGTTGGTTCGACAGAACAGGGATCTGTCACTTCTGCTATTACTAGTGAAGACACAGTAACCTTTACTTTCAAGATTCCAACTGGCAGTAAGCTATTCGCAGGTCTTGAGATTATTGCTGATGGAGCAACTACTGCTATTGATGGCGCGAGAATCGGAGATATTTATCTCAATAGCGAGACTGGTGTTTTGTATACTTTAACCGTTAATGGATGGAAAGCTAGCGAGAAAAGTATTAAAGGTCCTGTTGGTGATGCTCTTAATATTGAAGCTGAATATCATTTAACTGAAACTGCGGAGTTCGCGGCTAGTTTAGCCAATGGTGTCACTTATATTCAAGAACACTATTCTGGCACTATTGATTCTCATAAAATCTTTGCTATTACTTGGGCCTTGCTTGATAATGGTGGAGATGTATCTTATTGGTATTATAAAACTAATACTGGTGAGTGGGATAGAGCGTAGTTAACTGGTGGCATTTCTAGTTTAATCGAGCAGTCTTATAAGGAAAATGTTGACAATAAGACTTACTCAATCAATTATATTAACTCGCTGATTGGCGGCAATGGAGATACATCAAAAACGGCTTATTCTAAAGATTAGGTATAGAGCCTTGTTTCATGGGGATCTTTCCAAGACCTTATAGAAAAGCCTTGATTAAAGGGAGGATTTAATAATGGCTTTATTTAAGATTTATAGAGGCGAGGAAGAGCTTCTCACTCAAATCCCCATGCATGAGGGATACGCCTATTTCTGCGAGAATACAGGCAATCTGTTTATTGATATTTCTAATACTGCTGGTGGACGTATTCAAGTTAATGCATATGCGGCTTCTATTTTGAAGAAAGACACCAAAGAGATTGACATTGATGATATCTTTCTTACTAATATGACTGCTACTGTTGCACAGGGTGGTACTGGACAGAAAACTTTGACAGTTAATGCTTTACTGCTTGGTAATGGTGCTGATGCAGTTAAGATGGTGTCTATCAAGGAAGGCGCTATTGTAACTGGAAATTCTACTGATGGTGTCTCTGGTCTGTTAGGTACTGGAGCATTATTCGCAGAGGTTTCTGGTGTTCCAAAGTTCGGTACTCTACCTATTAAAGCTGGTGGTACCGGTGCTACGACTGCGGCGGCTGCAAGAACTAACTTAGATGTGTATAGTAAGAGTGAGACAGACAATAAGATGGATGAAGTAACTACCGTCTCTTATACAGTTACTCTTGCTCAAGCCAACTGGGTACATTCTGGAGATACTTATACCTATTCTTATAGCAATACTAATTTGAAGTGTGGCAAGAATGGTAATGTACCTCCAATCATTTCCTGGGTTAGTAACCATGATGATTATAACAAGATTGATAGTGCACAAGCAACTGTTGGATCTGGTATTACCTTCATGGCTAGCAAGGCCATTGAGGGAGATATTGAAATCGTCATTATCGACGTAAAATAAATAAAAAAAAATAGGGGAGAACCTTTTAATTAAGGTTCTCCCCTATTTTTGTTTTAATGGCAAACTTTGTCTTTAAGATGGTAGTGCGGAATTTCTTCATTAAACCACTTCCAACGAAGATAGTCGTCGAGGAAGATAGCTATAAGAGCTAATCCGAACCACGCGAATGAGAAAGGAAGACAAATCTGCCCTAATATATTGAAAGGTAAATTTGAATAGTCCCAAATTCCTAGTTTTAGGACTAGATTCAAAATTACGCCGAATACAAATTCAAGTGAGGTAACTATTGCGGCTCCAATAGCTCCTTGTTTAATGATAGACATTTCCCAAGGTATAACCTCATTTATTTCTCCAATAAGAACGAAACAAAGTCCGCCCAAGAGAAACATTGACCAATGTATCATACCACCACTGATGAAAGTCTTAAACAAGAACTCTATAATAAAATAGAGAGAACCTCCAACAGTGAATAAGGTAAGGAACTTATTCAGCCTAGCCTGCATAATCTAACTTTACCTATTCTAATTCTTCTAGAGAAGATGCTCCATAGATAGAAATTTTATACTACTGCATTTTACGATACATTGGATATACAGCCGCAGAAATGGACATAGACAATGCAACAAGATTTTCTAATGTCCAAGGCGAACACTCTTCGTGTCGAGCGTGCCATTCTAGAGATGGGGATTCAATGCCAGCTTGAATAGCGATCTGATATTGACTTAAGTTAAGACTAATCTCAGACTAATCCTCCATTGTAATTCCATATTCTTTTCCATCGGTCCATGTTAATGGATGAGAAGCAAGATATTCTGCGAAAAGTAGCTTGTTCTTCTCTTGCTTAAGCTCTTTGGCTTCATCTAAACTATAGCGATAAATAAAACTTTGAGTTTCATTATCGAACTTATATAGGTTAGGTGTAATATTGGATGGAATTTCTTCAACCTCGATAACGCGAACTGCGTTAGGAGAGTTAATTGTATCAGCTTGGATTAAGACATAATGAGTGTCACAATCAGAGCCGATAACCCCAGTGCCTTCTTCTTCTGAACAGGCAACGACAATACCATTAGAAGATTGCAGTTTAATGTAACGAAGATTGTCGAGAATATCAACTACAATATTCTCACGATTTAATAATACATACATTACTTTATTTCAACTCCTTTGAAAAGTGAACGAAAATAGTTATCCATATCTTGGATAATATAGAAGCTAGAACCTTTAGCGATATGCGCTCTCCAGCCTTGATAAGATTTTTGAATCTCTTCTGTTGGAATTTTACCCTATTTCCATAAAGATGCCATTTTGCGAAGTTTTCTGCGCTAATGGACAATCTTTTTCTTAAAAGGTATCTAGATTACATGATTTGTAGTAGTTAGATAGAAATTCCATTTAAGATACTTAAATGGAGTGCCATGAACCTTATCTTTAGGTGCGATAGGGGTAATGCGCGAGATAGTGGTTTTCTTCTAGTTAAGAGTAAGACCTATATCTTTTAATTTCTTCTCTATCTTAGCTTTACATTCTGCTAAGTATTTGCTATCGTTATATAGAAGATAAGAATCATCCATGTAGCGTCCATAATACTTAATATGTAATTCTTCTTTAATGAAATGGTCAACTTCGTTCAAAGCTAGCAATGCAAACAACTGTGATGTCTGACTTCCTAATCCGAGACTTTTAGCTTCACACTCATAATATTGGTGATGTGGCCGGAAAGACTGGATATCCGCAGGTATATATTTTTTACCTTTAGCAATATAATACTATTTGCCAGGAATTGGATGCTTATCTTTTGTTAGTTTAAAAGAAAATGTATCAATTAAGTATGAGCATAATTCATAGATTTGAGGGTCTTTAATAACGCGCTTAGCAATTTCTTTAAGAGCCTCATGGTCGATAGAATCAAAGTATTTACGAATATCAATTCGTAAAGCAAAGAAATCATTTCCTAACCCGTATTCTCTATGAGCCATCTATAAATGTTTCTTTGCTCTTGTTAAAGCAAAATCTATACCTCTATTTTTAAGTGTTGCACAGTTATCATAAATAAACTTAGGAGTTAATTCTGGCAATAAGCTCTATTCACATAGAGCATTTTGTACCAGTCTGTCGTTGATATGACACGCTCTTATATCTCGTGGCTTGCCTCGTTCAATGATTGAGAAACAACTAAACACAAGCTACTTGTATTCACAAGCTCGCAAATCAGCTTCTGTTTGTAAGATTGTTTCAATTCTATTCTCTTCAAAATTGATTGTACTATCTTTCCATCGAACATTTCGACAAACTCGATAAGAGGAATCATATAATGCGTCAAAACTACAAAAACGCTCGAAAGATGTCTACTACTAACTCAACTTCTTTCTCCTTATCATACAGTAATAGCGGTTACTTCGCGAGCTCCGCATCTGTAATCGTATTCATTTATCCGTCGCAGAGACGAAATAGTCAAGTTCTCCTTAGATGAAAAGGCATCTACCTATAATATACTATTTAATAATATGTTCTATTCCTTCTCCTTCTTAGTCCACAAGAGTGAACCAATGCATCCAGAATAAACCATAATTAGATGGACAATAATATATTCTGGGGTACTATTCTAGGTGTTGCTCGTCTGCGCTGCTTCGCAGCTTGACTTGCAACGTGATAGCTCCATCTAATCCGGCGCGAGGCCATTGCTGTTGTTGTAGTTGTTGTTGTTCGCGTTCCCGTTGTTGTTGACATTGCACACGTTGTTCGAGTTGTTGTAGTTGCGCGAGCGAAAAATACAGAACTTGACATCTTGTAAAATCATTACCGACCTCTTCTATAACTCTTTGGCTTCTAGTAGGAATGCTCGTAGATTAAATAATCTCGATTAACTCTATCCTATAAAGTTTCTTTCATAGCCTTTGTTAAACGAGCAAGATGCTCAAAAGAGCGCCGTTTCTTCTGATTAGCCTATGCGTATTCGAAGATACAGAGATCGATTTGACGAAAGATACTGTCGCAATAAGCGATAGCCTAATTCCAATATTTCTTTCGTGCAATTAAAGTTTCCTAACTATTCAAGTAGATCTCACTAGCTTGATAGCAGGCGGCATGTATGCCTTTTCCGCATTTAATAATATCTAACCCGAACGCTTGGAAAGGTTGTCCCTCTCCAAGCAATCCAGGCTTTTTAATTTGTTTTCCAGATTCGTCAAACTCTCTAGGACGAGTTAAGACTAAAATGTAATTTACCAGTTTACGTGATTTCTAGAGACACTCACGCTTGGATTTATGTCGATCTTTTGTTTTTACAGACAAAATTAACGCCTTCCTTTCTCATTATTTATATGAGAAAACTGGCTAACATTTTAATCTATACTGTCCCACTTTTGAAAGTTTTTAATTACCAATGACGAAAGCCGGCGCGAGGCCACCGCTGCTGTCGTAGCCGTTGCCGGTCGCGCCCCCGCTGCTGCCGACACGGCACACGGCGGTCGAGGTGTCGTAGTAGCGCGAGCGTTCCCATGGATAACCGTAACTACTCGTGGATGTATCACCTAAATACATGATACGCGTAGCATTACTAGTATAATAACTATACGCAAAATTCTTACCTTGGGTACATTCTGCTTTACTAATAGAGCTATTAGCAACAGATAATGGAGAATAAGAATCAAGACCAAATTCTCTTTCTGAAAGCAAGAATACTGTTTCATCATTATAAGTTACATCGCCATTACGAGAACTATTAGTAGATGGACAAGTGCCTTTTTTAATAGTCTTAATAGAGGCTTTACCGGGAAAAGCGTTATAATAGTTTTGACATAGACTTCTAGCAGTAGAACCAATCCAAACTGCGTTACTACCGAAAGAGGTATACTGGGATAAGCAGTTCTTAGTCTGGAACGTAACTGTATTATTAGCATCTTGATCTACGCCGATAACTCTAATTAAGTGAGTAGTAGTACCTAAAACTGGGCTCGAAAGCGTTACAGATTTAGTTGTGCCAAGAATAGCACCGCCATTACTAGTTTTAATAGAGGTGCCAGTATGAGAAGCAAGATAGTTCTTTAAACCAGCAAACCATGCCGCATCAACAGTACCACCATCAGCGCCCCAAGACCAATATTCTGCGCTAACAGTAATAGTCTTACTAGAAGGCGCAGTATGGTTAGTGCCTGCAGCGACGCTAATGGTAATAGTTTTTGCGGAAACCGCAGTAGAACCATTACCTTTAATAGTAAGAGTATTGCCATTAAGAGATAAGGTCAAACCAGAAATACTAGTAGGACTATAGCTAATAGCACCATTGCCCGCGCGAGTAATAGTAACAGCTACGCCGGAGCTATAGTTATTACCATTAATGGCTACTATCGTTGGACTTACACTCAAACTACCTGCCGCCTTGTTGATTGTCCAATTAACATTGATTGCGGTAGTGGTTCCGTCCGTCCAGCGATAGTTACTACCGGGCGTAAAACTAGCTGCATAAGTCCCCGCATTAGTAGCAGATGTAGTACCACCAATAGTCATGTAACTAGTGTTATAGTTATTCCAATAACTGGTGCTATTGATGGATTGCGGATTCCCGTTATAGGTAAGATTATTCTTCCACGTAGGTTTAGCTATAGATTTACGATTGACTGTAACATTAAAAGTCGCAGTTTGAGTAACTCCATTTTCTGTGTAGCTAACTGTAACTACTTGATTTCCAATAGTTGAAAAAGTTTTTGGAGAGCAAGAATAACTAGTTACCGGTTTAGTCTGAGAATCGGAATAACTAGCAGTAACAACCATACCAGTAGTAACTAAAGTATCTCCATACTCATAGGTTAACTTATTAGGTTTAGTAGTTATAGTAATCGCGGAGAGCCTATGCGTGACTGTGACTGCTAGAGTCGTAGTGCAAGTTTCTCCGCCTTCAGAGTAAGTGATGGTTACGGAAGTAGTACCATCAGTTAAGACGCTAGGGGATACAGAATATCCACTAACTTCTGCGGTTGCTAGAACCGCTTGCCCAGTACCGTAAGATGCGGTAACGACCATACCGGCGCTATTGAAGCTGTCGCCCGCAAGATAGCTGGTCTTAGTAGGCTTAGTGGTGACTTCGATCTTCATAAGAACGATGCCGCTTCCTCCACCTTTTCCGCCTTGCTCAGCTAAAATACACTTAGGCAAGATTATAACCTCCTTCGTATCTAGCTCTTTTAAAAATGCCAAAAGATTTTCCGAGAAAAAGTACACTTTTTTATGGGAAAAATACTTCCAGAAACTAGATAATAAAAAATTGGGAAAAAGGTATAGAAACCCTTTTCCCTTCAAGTAGGTATCTTACCTTTTCAGATATACATAAAAAACAAGCTAAGAAAATTATTTATGATTGACCAAAGCCCAGTTAAGTGTACTTTTTTGAAGATGAAAGGAGAATTAAAGTGAGCTTAAAATGTATTCTGCAAGATCAATAGATTAAACCAATAACATTTACTGTAACACTTTTTGCTAATAATTGGATTGATAATAAACAAATTATTGAAAATAATAATTTTATTGTAAATAAATATGCATATATAATTAGTCCAACAGGAGATAGTTTTCTCGCTTGTAACAATGCAATTGTTTATATAGACAATGTAGTTGAAACTGGTAAAATAACATTTCATTGTATTGAACCTCCTTCAACAGATTTAATAATGAATGTTTTAAAAACGGAGGTAATAACATTATGAGTTTAGTTTTTTATATGAGCGGTGGAGGAAGTAATATTCGTCTATCAAAAATTGAAATTATTTCACCACCAGAAAAAATAAATTATAAACATGGAGAACAATTTTCTTCTGCGGGAATGACTGTGCGGGCAACATACAGTAATGGCGCTACAAGGATGGTTACTGACTTTACGTGTTTACCCAGTAGAGCGCTGAAATTTACAGATGAAAAAATCACTGTAGTTTACGCAGAAAATGGTATTACCAGGAGTGCAGAGCAGTCGATCAGCGTGGGGTCTCCCGTTGTTATCACGGACGTAAGACAGCTACCATACACTTACAATCTAAAGGGCTGCGGCAAGTATAATAATCAATATCTGATGGTCGGCAACGACGCAAGCTGGAACATATATGGGACGATTGCTCCTGTGAGCGGGCAGGTCAACAACTTTAAAATGAATGTATCAGGAACATATCCTGCTGCGGGTATGCTTGTAACTGACACACGCATTGATATCCCTATAACAAACAAGTATGGCGGTACGCTCTATAAAAATCGGTATAAGATTGCTCTTACAGTAGCTGACTTCTTAGCAAAAAAGCAAGGATTTCAGGTCACTACTGGTGCCAATATTCGCATGAATTGCGTCACCGAGGGCGACAATGGCTATATTTATACGGGTGGTAAAGGCGCAAATGAGGAATCCTGCATCGCCTATGTGTCCAAATCAGCGGCGGTAACTACAAACCTGGCAGTACGGAACTTCGGATCGTATGGCGAAATCATTGACATTGCGTCCTGCAAGGATTCTACTGGTGCAAGTCACTTGGCGGCGTTAACAGAAAATAACAAAATTCTGTATAAAGATTTGGGTGCCAGCGGGGAACTAAACGGGTCTTTTATTACTCAGGCCCACACTATGGTAAAAATTGGAATGTTACCAGATAACACGGAGATGTATCGCTGTGCCATCGTCCACAAAGAATCGAATAATAATTTTTATTTATATTCTCAGAACCCAAATAGTCCGGGCAAGAACAGTTACCCCGCAATTGCGTCAGGTGACAGCACCATCTTAGGTGTTGGGGCAATTGATAACTATGCAATTGTAGTCTTTGCTGATGCCGCAGGAAATGCGAAAATTTACGTTAATGAAGATTGGGAAAATGGTAAAACATATTCATTGGGTGCCATGGCTCCTCTTGCCATGTGTAAAATTGAAAATGGTATTGGTGTGATTTGTAAAACAAATACAGCCAATACATTAGTTATTAAAGAAATTACTTTAACAACATGATTACTGAATAATTTTACCAAAAAATTTGGCAAAGTTGTTAAATCAACTTTGCCAAATTTTCATTATATAATGAGGTGATAAAGGTGTTATATGGATATGCAAGGGTTTCATCAAGAGATCAAAATCTAGACCGATAGATTATTGCATTAACCGATGCAGGCGTAGATAAAGATAATATCTTCGTCGATAAACAATCAGGTAAGGATTTCAATCGTCCAGCATACTAGGATTTAGTGAGTACGATTCAGCCAAATGATATGATTATTATTAAAAGCATTGATAGATTAGGTCGTAATTACTCAGAGATTCTAGAACAATGGGGTTTAATTACTAAGACCAAGAAAGTAGATATTAAAGTATTAGATATGCCATTATTAGACACGTCATATTGTAAAGACGTTATGGGTACATTTATCTCTGATCTTGTCTTATAGGTATTATCCTTCTAGGCTGAACAAGAGAGAACCTATATTAAGCAACGATAGGCTGAAGGAATTGCGGCCGCCAAGTCTAATGGCGTCTAGTTTGGTAGACCAAGGAAACCTCTTCCCTCGAATTTCGAGGAATTATACCAGCGTTTCCGCAAGAATGAACCAATTACTAGACTCGCGAAAGAATGTCCAGAAATCTCAGAATCTACATTACGGCTCCGCTTATAGGAAAGATTTGATTTGGACAGAAAAAGATAATCAATCTTCCTTTTGTTTGATATATTATATACAATAAGGAGGAATTATTATGCCAGAAATTGTGATTCAAATTATCCAGGTGTGTGTTATTCCTTTACTCGGTATCTTGACTAAATTCCTCGTGGATTATTTATCCGCAAAACGAGATGAAATTAACTCTAAGACCGACAATGAGATTGCTCAGAAATATACCAATATGATTTATCAGACTGTCGTTGATTGCGTTATTGCAACCAATCAGACCTATGTAGATAGCTTGAAGAAATCTGGAAGCTTCGATGAAGCAGCTCAGAAGGAAGCATTTAACCGCACAATGAACGCTATTATGACTATTCTAAGTGACGATGCTAAGGAATATATTACCGAAGCTACAGGTGACTTAAATACTTATCTCACTCAGTTAATCGAGGCCGAGGTTAATAAGCGTAAATAACAAGAAAAAGGGAGCCTAATAGGCTCCCTATATTTTTTTTTCAAAAAAATTGGCAAAATTTTTGGCAAAAATGTAAAATCGTCCATAGACGATTTTCATATACTAATGAAAGGTCAAAGGAAATATTTTTAGGAGGTAAAAAATTTTGGCAACTAATTATCCATACTATCCACAGCAACCTATGTATCCAAGACCAGGTATTCAATATGTGGATCAGACCTAGCCGCAAATGGGTATTAAAGGCCGGCCTGTATCTTCTATTGAAGAGGCCCGTGCCATTAGCATTGATTTCGATGGCTCTGTATTTTATTTTCCTGATTTAGCAAATAGACGTATTTATACTAAACAAATAAACATGGATGGCACAGCCAGTCTTAATGTTTATGAGCTAAAGAATGAGCCAGTCGTCAGCTCTCCTCAGTATGTTACTAGAGAAGAGTTTGAGACTACATTAGCGCAATTAAAACAAGCTATGTTAGGAAAGGAGCCAGAATCTCAGCCCGCATCGGTATAGCCGCAGTAGACTGAGAAATTTAAGTTTTAAGGAGACATGAATTATGAACCCAATGCAACTTATCCAAATGCTTAGGAGTGGACAGAATCCTTAGCAACTCGCTATGAATCTGCTAGAAAGCTAGATGGGTGAGACCCCAATGGGTCAAAACCTTTTAAATCTAGCCAAGAATGGTCGATCCGCAGATATTGAGCAAATTGCTCGTAACTTAGCTAAACAATAGGGAATAGATTTCGACAAAGAATTTGCCGCCTTTAAAGAGATGCTTGGCCTTTAATCATCTTATTAAAGGAGGAACATTTTTATGTTCAATAATTCTAATGGCTATAGTCTAGCTGATATTGCGGCTGCTACTGGTGGTAACAACCGCAATGACGGTATGTGGGACAACGGTGCGTGGTGGATTATTATCCTCTTCCTCTTCTGTTTCAACGGTGGTATGTGGGGTAATGGTTTCGGTCGCGGCATGGGCGCTGGATCTCCTGCATATCAAGGAACTACCACTCGTGAAGAAATCGCTTATGGTTTTGATATGAATGGTTTACAAAATAGTATTCGTGGCGTACAGCAAGGCCTTTGCGATGGTTTCTATGCAATGAATACTGGAATGTTAAATAATTTTGCAGGTGTTAATAATGCAGTATGCTCTCTCGGTTATCAGACTGCTCAACTTGCTAACGGTTTAACCTCTGATATTGTAGCTAATCGTTTTGCTGCACAACAGGGTGTATGCCAGGTTGAAAATGCTATCAATCAGGCTCGTTATGATAATACTATTGGTCAGAATAGTATTGCTCGTGAGATTTCTGATTGTTGCTGCGAGAATGGTAGAGCTCTAGAGCGTGGTTTTGCTGATGTTAACTATAACATGGCTACTAATACTTGCGCTATCCAGACCTCTATGGCAAATCACACCCGTGACATTATCGACAGTCAGAATGCTGGCACTCGTGCTATCCTTGATTATCTCTGCCAGGAGAAAATCTCTGATCTCCAGAGTGAGAACCAGGCTCTCCGCCTTGCTGCATCTCAGCAAGCTCAGAACAACTATCTGGTCAGCCAGCTCGGCACTAAAGCACCTGTTCCCGCCTATGTGGTTGCAAACCCATACTGCAACTGCGGGACCGCAACTTATGGTTGCGGCTTAACTGCCTAAATTAACCTATAAGGGGAGAGTAATCTCCCCTTATATTAAAAACAAGGAGGATTTGTATTATGGAAATTACCGCTAATGCTGTGCAAACAGTCGCGGCTAATCAAGATGTTTTATTCACAAATGTTGCTATCGCAGGCAACTCTTCTACCGTTCATCGTAGCGGTAGTGGTCAAGTAACTTTAAGAGGTTTGACTAATTGCCAGTGTCGTGCGCGTTTTCGCGTGTCCTTTGGAGGTAATATTGCGGTTCCCGCGGATGGTACTGCTGGGCCAATTTCATTAGCTATTGCTATTGATGGTGAACCTATCAATACCACTACCATGATTTATACGCCAACCGCAGTTAGCACTTATGGTAATATTTTTGGTGCTATCTTTATTGATATTCCACGTGGATGCTGTGGAAAAGTAAGCGTAAGAAATATCTCTACTATTCCAGTAAGTGTTCAAAATGCTAATCTAATTGTTGAAAGGGTGGCTTAATTTATGGAACGACTAAAGCATATGGAAGAAGTCTTGATGGGCTGTGTTCAGGCACAGTTAAGTCATCTTGATACAGTAGATACTGAGGAATTAGGTCAGGCTATTAATATGATTAAAGACCTTGAGCAGGCTAAGTATTACTGCTCTATTGTCAAGGCAATGGAAGAAGCCGAAGAGGACGAAACTAAAGAAAAGAGCCATCACCATAGAGATATGGATAGAGTATATGGAAGAATGTATTATGAGGGTCCAGACGGCCGTTATCCATGGAAAAAGCGCGATCGCGATGAAGATTGGGAGAGTTATCCTTATTATCCTGAACGTGGACGCGAGATTGATATTCGCGATTCTCGCGAAGGCCGCAGTCCAATAACTCGTCGTATGTATATGGAATCTAAACAACTCCATAAAGATAAGACAGAAAAGGTTAAAGAATTAGAGAAGTATATGCAGGAACTCTCTGAGGACATCGTAGAAATGATTGATGGAGCTTCTCCAGAAGAGCGTCAAGTTCTAGAGAAGAAAATGACTAGCTTGACCAATAAGATCGCGCAGTTAAACCTCAATGCTTAATATTAACGGGGTAAGTTGGAGGATATTGCTAGTACCTCCAACTTCCTCTACTCTTGCTAGGAGCGATGGGTCATTAGCTTCTGGTGCTTGTGATAATGATACTAAATGTATCTATATCAATGAGAATCTTAATTCTTCTTTAATGAAGAGAGTGTTATGTCACGAAATAACTCATGCTGCTATGTTCAGCTATGAAACTGATTTAACCGTTGAACAAGAGGAGCTATTAGCAGATTTAATAGCTACTTATGGACAGGAAATAATTTCTAAAACCAATGATATATTTCAACGATTAAAAGCAAATAAAGGGGACTTGTCAAGTTAAAGACAAGTCCCCTTTATTTTGTTATTCGGGTTTAATTGGTAGTTCCAATGCTAATTCGTAATATTCTTTAGCTTGACCATTTCCGCCTAATCCAGAATATATTCGATAAAACTCGCTTAATTGGTCATATTGCTCTTGCGTCATATAACTCTATTTAATATAAGCTTTACAAAGCTAAACCAAACGGAATTTATAAGACGAAATAATTAGCTGCATATGACTTTTCTCAATATCTTTAGTTTCCATGATATATTTTCGAAGTTCTTCGATTTCTTTCTGAATCGGTTCAATACGAGAATCTATAGTTTTTTCTAACTCAGTGTCTTTACTCTCTTCAAGTAATTTTTTGTAATTCTTTAACTAGCTATGTAAGTATTTACAAAAAGCTAAGGCTCCCGCTGATACTAAGCCGAAAAAAATTTCAACTAAATGTTCAGCAATAAAAGTAAACATAAAATCCTCCTTCCTTAAACCTCTCAAGAAATTTAAGAGTTAAGAAAGGAGGATTATTTTATTTAGACCGCATCCTTACCAAGCGCATTTATTCTTCTTGATATGATGTGTCCCGATACATACAGCATCCGCGATATCCTAGATAACATGGATACCATAATTCTATTCTACATATAGTTGAGCATTCTTTTTCTATTCTGCTCTTGTTCGACCCTTAATGCCTAAAGTAGATTTCCAAGATGCGGCGAGAACTGTTGAATGAGGAATCTGGATTTCTTGTAGTAACTCTGATACAACTCCATAAACCTCTGCCAAGACCTTAAAGGTCTAAACATTATTAGCCACATTGTTCTATTGCTAAATATCTTCAAAGATTACTTCGTCGATATTATAATCTGCAACTAAAGTCTAAATACCCTATCGCAACTAAACTAGTCTAATATCAGTATTTGGATCATCTAAAGAAATCTTGCCGTAGGACTTCAATTCACCATCTTCAAAGATAGCCCACCCAGTAACCTTTGAGGCTTGGTCGAGGGCTAACAAGCGACTCATTACTTACTTGTAGAACCGAATCCGCCTACGCGCTCGCCTGTCGCAGCATCATCATCGGTTACTCCATAAGTATGAATAATTCCTTGCCCGATCTTATCTCCACGTTTAAGCTGAATAGCAAAAGGAGAAAGATTGATAATCTGGAAGAAGATTTCACCCTCATTATCAGGGTTATCGCAATAATCGGCGTCAATGATACCGATACTATTACCAATAATCAACCAATGCTTAAGAGGGGTAGAACTGCGGGCACTCAGTTCGAGGTACTGACCAGGCTCAAGATGACACTTCATACCGGTAGATACAAGAGGAATTTTTGCTTTTAGTTCCTTAGTAAGAGCCGCCATTTCATCAAGAGAAAGCGGGTCAATAAAGCCATAGAAGTCTTCGTGGCGTTCCTTCTCAAATAAATCATCCTGAATCTTGGTTCTTAGAAAATCATAGGGAGGAATCACAATATCCTCCGCTACTACAAAATCATAACCTGCGGAATTGGCGGTTGCACGAGTCGGCAGGGGTAGATCAACATCCGCAAAACGGGAAACTTTTTCGAAATAACAGCTCATTACTCTTCCTCCATACTGATAGGCATAACCCCTTCAGGGTCTTTCTCATTGTCGATAGTAATAGTAGCAGTCACAAGCTGATACTCTTCAATGATCTCGCCTTTTGCCTTAATATATTTAGTAGCGTACTTAAAGGAAGTTAACTCGCCAATACAATTCTTGTCAAGCCACTTCCGCAGACGAAGAGCATCTTCGACAGTAGGTACGCGATACACATTCGTTGTTTTCAAAGTATACATCATTAAATACCTTCCACTTCAATTTTTTGCTTTGTGTAATTACTTGTAATTAACTGTTGTCTAATTTCTTCTACTACATGGGATGGAGCATCAATCTTTACAGAAAAGATATTAGTTGCATCCGCAAGTAAACCAATATTCTTTGCAAATTCAGAGATATTGGAGTCGATTACTGTCTGCTACTGAGAATCATCTCGGCAGATATAAACACGGGATTCCGCAGAAAATGGATCGTAATGAACTACTAATACATCGTTCATACTTCAATCACCCCTTGTGTATAGTCAAACATGGCATACATTGAGCAAGTTTTATCTTGCTGAATCCAGAATTCGACCATGTCATTTTGCACTTCGATGCCTTTTAAAACGCCCAATGTTTTAGCAACATCAATCATTTCAAAAGCCATCTTCTTTACATCATGCTCTTGATTATAGGTATATACAGTGTAGTATCTACCATCTACATTTAACATCATGTAGTATTTAGAGTCATGCTCAGTTAGAAACTGTTCAAGCTTTTCAGTTGCCCTGCGGATTTCAGCCTTCGGCATCTTAGGAAGCTTGTTATAAGCAATCTAGTTCATTTCATATAAGGTCATAGCAATTCTCCTTTTCTTTTATTATAATATCATAAAACTTTAGTTCTGTCAATTAGAATGGCTCCTAAAGAGTTGCCAATAAGTGCCACTATAAAGAAAGGAAACATTTCATAACAGAAAGAACCAGAAGCTATAAAATAACATAGGTCTGCAATACAGTGTTCACCGCCAAAGAGGATAAAACCCGCAACACATAATGGAACCATATATGGAGCAGAATTGCGGAAACAAGAGACAGCCGTATACATAAACATACCACATACTATTGCTTTTATCATTACTAATCCAAGTGGAAGAGCTAGTTTGGTAGCGACCAAAGAAATGGCCGCAGAGTGCGGGAAGAACAAGAGTAAGCATACTCCAATTAGATTACCAACGAGAATTGTAGTAATGTTTTGCATATCTGCGGGATTCATATGTATAAACCCTATTACGCCAGTATATAACTTAAAGTTCATATTAAGAATGGTTAGAAGTCCTATAGAAAAGAGAAAGGCTCCTACTATTCCGCCGACTTGAAGATAAATATAACTAGCTATGGCAATCATCATGCCACCAAAAATGGAATTAATTAGCATCATGTAAGGTAATGATGCGCTGATTGCGGCTACCGCGCATAGGCAAGGTAATATCTCGCTCAGCTTGAATATAAGGGCCATCAATCAAGACATCCGCAGTCTTAAGGATTTCCCGCATATTGGTATCAGAAGAATGAAGAAGGTCTTCATATTTATTACCTGTCCAAATGTAGATTTTAGTATCCGGTAGCTCTTTCTTTACTGTTGTTACAATCAAGCGAGTAAGGAATGAGTTATTCTGGCATAAAGGTTCTCCACCCATGACACATAGATTTCTATGTATCCCATTAGCTTTCAATCCAGTAATGATTGATTGCAAAGTATCTTGTGTAAACTCTCTTCCACCATCAAAATCCCAAGTCTCAGGGTTGTGACACCCCTCACAATGGAAGGGGCATCCCTGAGTAAAGAATGATAGGCATACGCCCGGCGCTGAAGAAAAGTCATTATAAATAATTCCTGCGTAACGAATAGGTCATTCCTCCAATCGACCAGCGTGTTTTACTCTATCATTTGTTTCTGCAATTTTACCTGCGTTGAATGCGGTTGTATAGTTACCAGTTAGATAGCCAGTTACTCGTCTAAGCTGTTGGATATGATGACTCCCGCAAACAGGACAATGGTCGTTAAACTCGTCCATGAAACCACAGTCAAGACAAGTATCATTAGGAACATTGATAGCAAAGTAGGGAATATCATGTTCCATGGCGTAATGTACTAGAGTTTCTAAAGCATCAATATTATTCTTGACGCCACTATCAAGTTCGACATAAGTGATACACCCAGCGGAAGAATATCCAGTTAATTGACTCTCAATGTCAATCTTATCAAATGGAGACATTTCTTTCCATACGGGGACATGAATAGAGTTAGTGAAATAATCTCTATCACTTACATTAGGAATTTCTCCGTACTTCTCTTTGAACTTTGTCATAGCTGTGTAGCAAAGATTCTCAGCAGGAGTATAATATACACCAAAGTTTAAGCTGTATTGCTCCTTAAACTCTGCGCATCTATCTTTAAAAAGCTGCTCAATCTGCTTTGCTAGCTTCATACCTTCTGGAGTAGTATGATCTTGACCAATAAGGATTTGCAGAGTTTCAGCTAGACCCAATTGACCAAGAGCAAGAGTACCATGCTTAAGAGCACTACGAGTATTCTTACCGTCATAGCCTATCATTAAGCCGTTCTCATACATGAATTTGGCGGATGCCGCAGGTTGGGAGCAGATATAATCAAAACGTTCAATTAGCATATCTTTTGCTTCATGGATCTTCTGGTCAAGTTTATAGAGGAATCTGTCAATTAGAATTTGTCTATCATCAAAAGAATGATGGCCTTTTACATCTGCATCAAAGTTAATCTTACACTCCATAGCAAGAGTAGGCATGATAATAGTTACAGGACAAATATTGCCGCGTCCATCTTTTGTTTGACCGTTAACTCCATCATCATGATTTATATCCCAACCATTCGCGGTTCTACAACCCATCGTACTAAAGTATGTGCGTGGATCGTTTCGATCATATCCTGCATTACCAGACCAATCAACATTAGCATAATTAGGATAGAGTCTAGTTGCAGTAGATCTTAGGGCCAGTCTGAACAAATCATAGTTTGGATCGCCTGGCTTTTGATTGATACCTTTCATGCATTGGAAGATACCGCAAGGGAAGATAGAAGTTTTATGCAGTCTACCGAGTCCCTCGATAGAAACATCAAGCAATGCTTTTGTAACCATTCTACCTTCTGGTAGAGTGCAAGTACCATAGTTGATAGAAGTGAATGGTAATTGATTACCAGAACGAGATTGAAGAGTATTAAGATTATGATACATACCTTCTACAGCTTGATGCACTTCTTTAACAGTCATATCAAGAGCATATTGATATGCTTTATCATAAATCATATATTCATTATCTTCAATTCCAGCAGTATCTGGGATATGGTCAAAAAGCTCTTTATCGGAGATATTCTCAATATACTTTAAACCTTCAATATAATGTTTTCTAAAACTTTTTCTTACATAAGGAACCATAGTCCAGTCAAGATGGGTAGCACTTACTCCACCAAATTGCTGTAAGGATTGAAGCTGGAAAATAACAGCAACCAACTGGAAAGCAGTATTCACAGAACCTGCGGGCCGCACGTCAGTCTGTCTAGTATTGAAACCTTTTGCGAGTAGATCATCAAAAGGAATAGAAAGACAGTTGTGCATACCAACTGCATAAGCAGATAGGTCATGGATATAAATTTCATTGTTCTCGTGATTGCGGCGAGCCATATCAGAAACGCAGTAATCTAGAGCGTATCTCTTCATTTGCAAGTCAGACCCTGCGCCAACTCGACCGCCGAATGACATTTCATCGACATTAGCGTTCTAATTCTCAATGGCTGTACCGTTAATCTTCTCAGAGAAAGCCTTAATAAAATCGTCTCTACCGGAGCGCGCAACTTCTCGCTTATAGCGATAACGAATATAGGTTTTAGCTACATCCTTGCGTTCAGACCGCATGAGGAAGTCTTCAACCATGTCTTGAATTTCCTCAACAGAGATAATTTTATCTGTGGTCTTTACACTATACTTAATTTCATCAGCAATATCATTTGCTGTATCTTCTTCATATAAAGTGCCATCAACTTCGATAAAAGCCTTATTGATGGCGTTAACGATTCTTTGCTTATCAAATGGTACAAGGATACCATTTCTCTTTTTCACTTGTAGCAATCAAAACACTCCCTTGTATTATTTTTATGAACGGATACTATATCTGGTGTTTTTGATAAGCAAATTTAACAAAATTGCCCAGCTATAAGATCGACGGCATGAAGTAAATCGCCTGCATCTTGATTTTTAATTACTTGATAATCAATATCCTCTAAATCTTCAAAATCTTGTTCGTCAGTTGAGAAGCGTCTGATAATTTCTTGGATATCAGGATTCTCTTCTCTGTTTAGCTGTCTGATTAGACGTTCTTTATCACTAGTCTGCACATAATACACAGTTAAATCTACGAAATTATCTTCCATTAGGCATCTAATACCTTGAGGATTAAAGACGCCTATATTGATTTTATCTTTTGATAAACTAGATAAAGTAGTCCCATAATGCCAGTCATTAAATTCAGTTGCTTCTAGCATATCGCCATTAAGGACTTTCTCTGTGAATTGGTCAATTGTTAAGAAGTGATAATTTACTCCCTCTTGTTCTCCTTCGCGAGGAGGACGAGTAGTACAACTCACAATCTCATTAAATTTATCAGGGTCTACTTTAACGAGAGCGCGAAGGATTGTATCCTTCCCGCTCCCGGCTTTGCCAAACAAAGCGATGACTTTGACTTTATTCATCTTCTTCTTCCTCCCCAGTCGCTCTCTCGCTTCTTAAAACAAGAGAACCATCAGCAGTCACTTCATCAATATGATATAACTGGTGACCATTAGAACTTGCATACTTCTTAGTTACAAATTCATCGCCTCTACGGATACCTTGCACCATAATCATGTTTCCACGATTGAACCAAGACTTCTCAATGACGGTTTTAGTTCCATCACTATTCTTGCGGAAGGTCTGCCTATCAAACAAGGCGAAATACTCCTGTCTAAATTTAACAGATACTACACCTGTTGTTGTAAGTAGATACACAACACTCTTAGTCTTATTTTTTGCAATGCAAGTTCCGCAGATTCTATTGAGTTTATAGATTGGAATAATAGATGCGCCTTTCTTAAAAGTTTTTTCAATAATTGGCTCTTCAGGCAGAGAGAAGAAATCTACTAAACCATACTTTTGAGTATTCACATTACTTAATTCGTGGTCATGGTAATAGAAGCACAGAACTTCCATTTCCCAAGAGGAAATATTTCCTTTAGCATACTTTTCCCAATCTTGCATGAAGATTCGAGTATTCAGTTCATCAAGAATACTATCTTTATTTTCTTTAATCCAATCTCTGAATATATCCATTTCCTTTTGATAGAAGTTATCCCAATCTTTTACATTAAAGAGGAACATATCATTCTCATTCACGATATTCTCCTCGATGCCCCCGACTTGCGTACTAAGCTCATAAATGAAGTCAACCGCTCGTTCATCCAACTTATAATAAGTCCCATCATACTTACATTCTGCTTTTAGATACCGATTGAACTCATAGATCCTGCGCGCAAGAACTTGCTCTTCTGTATTTTCAGGCAGAAGACCGTAGCGGATAAGGCCTGGCATATTTTGTAGAGTTAAACGCTTTTTTCTATCACAGGTCATCCATAAATATTGTACCATAGCTTCTTTACGATTACAGAATTGATCAAAAGCACCACCCTTAATAAGAGCAATCATAGCTTGCTTATTAGGTGTTACTCTATAATAAAAATCAACCATAGATACATATGGACGTTTTGCGATAATCTCTTTAATCAAATCATTGTTGACATTAGTTAAACCCTTTAGACCAAACAGGATTTGATTGTTCTCTGCGTCGGGCTTAAATCCAAGAGCAGAATGGTTAATATCAACAAGAGATACCTTAATGCCTTTGTTACGAATTTCACCAATAGCCTTTGCTAACTTTGTATAGTCAGATTGCTCGCCCTCATCTTCATCAATAGCACCACTATTAACGATTAAGTACGCGGTATTCCAATACACAGGATTGAAATGTGTAGCGAGATAAAGAGTCTGCATACCAACGAAGCTATAAGCAAGAGCATGGATTACAGAGAATGAGTAGCCCATCTGCGGGCCGAGTCCAAATTTCCAAACATACTTGCCTAACATTTCTGACTTTGCTGTATCCAGAACCTTCTGATGAAGTTCTGGAATCTTATCCATCAGTTTCTTACCAACAATCTTTCTTGCGGCGTTGGCTTCAGCCAGACTAAAGTTGCAGATATCTGGATCCCGCAACATCTTCATCAACTGTTCTTGAGAGGGAGGTACACCATAAGAAGATAAGAAGTAAGGCTCCAAAGTTTTCTGCTCTTGTTTTGTCAGACCATTATTATCCATCTCTTGATACCACAAAGAGATATTATTCTTATATCTGACATATTTTTCCATCGGAGTTTCTGCGCCCGGTTCAGAAGCCATAAGACGCATCAAACCATTAGCGTCCGCCATTTCGAGAGGATTATGCGGACGGATTTTCTTGGCTGCCTGTGCGCCAACCGCGCTATCAAACTGGAAACAACCGATTACATCACCATTTGCCAGAGCAGTCCACATTGCTTCATCATCCTGCGGAAGAACAGATGGGTGCAAATACTTATCATAAGCCTCTCTAAGAGTTAAATCTTTTTCAATAACGTCATCGGCTTGAAGAAGTTCAATAGTCTGAATAATAATATCCTGCACACTTGTTAGCAGAAAGTCATATTTCACAGAGCCTGCGGCTTCCTGGTCATGCAGATCCCACTGAGTAATCAATGCGCCCTTTGGAGTACGCATAACTGCGGCGGAATCATAGATATTTTCATCAAAGAGAATAACACCAGATGCGTGACTACTTCTCTTATTTACCATGCCCTGAATACGAACAATAATGTCTAATAGTCCGTCATACTGCGAAACCGCAGTTACAAATGCTTTAACAGGTTTTCTGCCTTTCTCTTGATTACCATTGACGACATCTTCAATTGGCCACAAGAAACCACGCTCTTGAGGAATCAAAGAACTCAAATATTGTGCTTCATCAACATCAATACCATCGGGATATTCCTCAGAACGATAACCTCTACACGCAGTCAAGATTGCGGACTTCGTACCTTCTGTACCGAAAGTACAAACCTGGACTAGACCAAGTTCTCCTCTTTCCTTGCGGATTTCGGCAAAAATCTTCTGAATTTTAGACGGCGCCAAGTCAAGATCGATATCGCCTAACTCAACGCGTTCATCGTTAATGTAACGCCAGAAAGGTAAGTCCCATTCGATGGGGTCAAGCTGAGTAATACCAAGGAGATAATGGTTTAAAGCTGCACACGCAGAACCACGACCTGCACCGACTGTACTTCCGCAATTCCAGAACAAATCTACATAGTGCTTCAATGTATTAGGGTATGCGAACATACAGGTCTGCAACTTCTCGCCAATAACTCTCTTTACTCTTGCTTCTTCTTCAAGTCTTTCCCAATACTCTTTCTTGTGGATAAGACCCTTCTCCTGCATTGCAATGATGCATTCCTGAATCCAATATTTCTCTTGCTCATTATCAGATTCAATCAAGGAAGTTAGCACTTTATAATCGTCACGGAAAGTATCCATCATATTTTCTGGAACTCGTGACCAATCATATTTATTATAATGAGTTACTTCTACTTCTGGAATAGACTGATGCTTCTCAAGAGAATAAAACTCAATCTTATCCTTGATTTCATTAGAATTGTCGTAGATCCAATAAATTGTATTTAAGTCGTAGCTAGACAAAAGTAAATCTGTTGCCTCTTGCTCAGACATAAGATAAGTAAACTCATAAAATGAATCAACTTCTCTTTCTCCACCTTTGGAATTAAGATAAGATTTATGCACATATCTGTCTTCTTTGGTGAGATAGTGAGCGTCAGTACCAACGCATACTTTTACATCAAATGCTTTAGCGATACTAAGCATTCTCTTATTTGCAATGATCTGCTCCTCGTTATTCGCTGGCGCACACTCTATATAAAAATCATCTTTACCAAAGACATCAATACCGAACTCCATAAAGTCGATAATCTGCTCGTGGTAACGACGTGCATTATTTTCATCGTTAGCTTTTTCGCAAGCATCAAGGTTTAGAATAGACTGTCCCAATTCTCCACCGATACAAGCAGTTGTGCCAATAATATCTCCCTTAAATCTTTGCATGATCTCTTTGAGTTCAGATTTAAGGAGCGGCACTCTTTCCATTCGACGGTCATAATAACCGTTTGTCCATGCAATAGAGGACAACTCTTTTAGACCTCTATAGCCATGTTCATTCTTTGCGAGAAGAATAAAGTGATAATACTTCTGACCCATTTCTCGCGTATCGGTCAGATAGATTTCGTTACCCAATGCAATAGTAAACTCAGGATGAGTGTTCTGTAGTTTTTTAGCATATTTGTTGACTCTCATATGAGCACTCAACGATTCGTGGTCTGTAATTGCGATTCCTGTCAATCCAAGCTCGATAGCTTTATCAATCAACTCTTCCGGGTGATTTATACAGTCGAGAAGACGGAGATTGCTATATTCTGTATGAGCATGATTGTTGAAATAACTCATAAACTATCTCCTTTACCTTTTATATAAATATTATAGCATAATTAAATACAAAAAGCAAGTTATCAATCTTTTAATACCAAGGTTAATTTCTGCGAAGCCCTTGTTACAGCTGTGTATAGCCATCTTGCATGATCTGCTCTTTTAAGGACTTCTTCAAGTACCAGAACTTTATCATACTCGCTACCCTGACTCTTATGCACTGTAATACAATAGCCATAATCAAATTGCTCTGGCCGTAACTGCTTAGGAAACATTCGGAAGTTTTCTTTATTGACAGTCGCTTCTTTTGTAGTAATAAGCTTATAGTCCATCAAGAGTTCATGGAATACTTGATCACGAGGATCTGTTTCGTCAATAGTTTCTGGCGCAAAATCAATGATACACATGGGATTAAGCCATGGGTTAGGGTAAGTAGCAATCTCTTCGATTGTGCCGATGGTTCCATTAACAAGAGCATCACCTGTGGCAGTAATCTTATCCCAGTTATTCTTAAGACAAATAACTTTATCTCCAACAATAGGAGCAGGAATATCTTCGCCATATCGCATATTACGATAATAATTATTCATAGTATGACGAGTGATATTCTTACCACAAAGAATTTGATCAGCCCATGTGAACATACCATCGCAAAGGTCTCTCTGTCGAACGACGTTGATTTCTGAACCCTTGTAAGGTTTAATAATCTTACCAGCACGAATATCTGCGGACAGGCGGATAATTTCGCTTTCTGCGGCCTGGCGCATAATTTCGTCAAGGAAGATATGCGGATGGTCGAGGATGCCATTCTCCTCGCCAATAGGAGGCAACTGGCCTGGGTCGCCGCAAGCAATTACATAAACATTATGCGATAGTAATAGCTCCCACATCTGTTTTGGTAGCATAGATACCTCATCTACGACGACAATGTCACAATCAGAGTTAAGCGATTCTCTCGGAATATGAATGAAAGTGCCATCAGCTCGCTGTAAGGATTTGTAGAGTAGTCGATGTGCAGTCATCGCAGTCGGACAACCTTTATTTCTTAATACTTGTGCGGCTTTGCCAGTATAAGCAATATAGGCTACTCGTTCGGGGTTGACATCTAGAGCAGAAATAATGAACTTAATAAGAGTTGATTTACCTGTTCCAGCGTAGCCTGAAATCACGGTATAAGGTTCATTCTGGTGATATCGCTCTACTGCGATTCTCAATCCTTCCTCTTGCTTACGTGTTAGTTCCATTTTCCTTCTCCTTAATTACTGCATCTACTTTAGCTTTCAAGTCATATAAATCTTCTAGCTTTACATCATAAAGTAGTCTAGTATTCATCGGTAGCATAATTAAATCATCATCTAATTTATAGGAGAGTTGCTCATATAGCGAGACTGCTTCTGAAATATTCATGCTAGTTAAATCTACATATAAAATATTCATACCACTTTTCCTTTCCAAAAATAGTAAACCCTGTTTTAGTTTTGACGAACGGCCGTCTAGGTTCCGGCCAGTTCGTCAATTCCTTATTTTAACTTATGAAGTAATTATATGCAGCAATAGCATTTTGCTGTCGCGTATAATAGCTCCCAGAACCGCATCTCTCATAGCATTTAGCAAATGCCAGAGCGGCGCTTTTAATGTCGGTTAAATCTAAGAAACTATTGTAATCAAAGTTTCTCTTATAAACATAACCGAATGTATCGAACTCGTACTCAATAGTATCTCGCAGATAGTCGCATTGCTCTTCTAACGAGGCTCCCCATACATTTGAGTAGGCTTTATTCCATTGACATATACCATAATATCCGTTACCAGAAATCGTGGCTTGAATGTCTAATGTGTTACCTCCAGTTTCAGCCATTATATTACCAAGAATGCCAGCACAAACTTGGTTACTGTAGCCCAGATCTTTGAAGTAGGTCCATATATAAGTAGCTGTTGGGTACTCTTCTTCCTTTTGATGCCAATGTTCCATGAGTTGGTCATATACGCTTTGATATTTCATTCTCAAAGCATTTGCATCAGCGTGTTCTTGTTTTGCTAATACAATGACGTCATGGTCTTCACTATAGCCTAGCTATCTAGCAGCTTCAGCCATTTGATGTGCGGCGTTCATATTCGAGATTTGTTCCGCAATAAGCTCAACCAATGTATCCATATCATCAAGAGTATAACTAACAGTTTCGTTATACGGTACGGAATAGGCTTGAGTAGTGACCACTAGGCCATAGCCACATCCGCATAAAGACAATATAATGATTAAACTTGTGATAACTTTAATAAAACGACTCATTTGATTGTTCCTCCTTTAGTAAGAGGTCGCGCAATCATTAAAAATAATATTCCTGACGATTTATAATCTCATAATTCTAGATAATAAGTTGTGGTGTTACACTATTGAAGTATTTATTTACTTCGGCCTTACCCACAAGATTAATAGTCACGCAACCGTTTTCGCTGAACAAACTATCCAGCTCCTCTTCGCTTGATTTAAACTTGATGCAAGTAACTCCGTTGGGTAATTGGATCTTCAACGTGGGGTTCCTATCTCTTGCCATGAGTGTAATCATGTCTTTTGTTACTGCAACATTTTCCACCGCGATAAGTGGTTCATCAACATTTTGACCCCAAAGATTTTTCATGTTACCTAGTTCAAGAATTTCTTTAGGATTAAAGTTGTTTACAGAATGAATAAAATCCACTTTATAGCTTGGTGAAAATTCTATATCCTTGAGTGCATTATCGGCATATTCGAGAAAGGCATCAAAATTCTCGTCTAAGATACCGAAACCAAATGCATTAGGATGACCTTCAGCGAGATAAACTAAACCGCTATCTCGACAAAAGCCTCTGAAATCATTTAGCTTAGATTTCTCATATCCACGCGCCGAACCGCTCCAAGCGATTTTCCCATCTTCTTCTACTTCCACTAACAATGCCACAGGCCGCTGATATTCTGCCATAAGTTTGTTAGCAATTAAACCAGTGATACCTCTATCAAAAGAGGGATGTTCTAATTTAATTAACAAAATCTTATGATCGAGAAGTTTATTATCCTCGATGATTGCTTTAACCTGTTCAACTGCGGCGTCCTGATTTCTTGTTTGCCGATTCTTGACATTAGTGCAAGTTCGCAAACTTTGTTCCAATCTTGTCTCTTGCTGACCAGAGCATCCTCTCTTAGTTGAAGGAACTAAATCAAAGGCTTTCCAGTTAAGCATAGACTCAAATAATAAAGTCTTTTCAGCCATTGTTCCAACTCTTGTAATTGAGTTAATAAGTGGTACAATGTAGAAAGCAACCCCGATAGGAGTAGGGTGATCGCCTAACTGGTAATGATTCTTTTCTGCCATACCTTTGATAAATGGATTTTGAATTTGATTTAATCCAGTCTGAACTAGATAGTGTGTTTCAAAATCTCTTAAATCCATCATATCTCCAACCAAGCCAATAGCTACTATATCCAAGAATTGATCCGCTTTCTGTTGATCTGCGGGAAGCAGAGAATCAATAAATTGACATAGCTTATAAACTACACCAACACCGGAAAGCGATTTAGTAGGATAATCACAAAGTTGATTATTCACGATACAAGCATATTCTGAAATTCTCTCAGCCTAGTGGTGATCCAATACAAGAACTTCAATGCCCTTATCATGAAGAGCCTTGTGAATATCATAGTCATTAGAGCTTGAATCTGGAGCAATGACTAATGTTGTCTCTGGTGGAATCAACTCAGGGTTAATACCATGAATCTTACCATCGTGAAAACTATATGAAATATGCGATATAGCAGATGGGAATACAGCATGGATATAATTCAATAACAAAGCTGCTGAAGTATATCCATCGCAGTCGCTATCCACTTGCACATGAATATGAAAACTATCTTTACTAAGTTGATTAAAAATCATCTTAGCTGCACTCTCAATATTTTTGAGTAAAAGGGGTGATAAATTATCTGATTCTGATACATTAAGATAATGGTCAATATCTTCAAATTTAATTCCTCTATTTGTCAACACCTGTTCAATAGCGGAGTAACCGTCATGAATAGGCTTAATCAGCTAATAATCCATGATTTACCTCCTTAACCTTTTGGAATAATTCGTTCGGCTAATAATTTCTCAAAAACTTGCGGCCCTTGATCAATAGGACTAGCTTTATAAGGGGAAATCATAGCTTTGTCGAATATAGCTGTTACTCTTATAGAGTTATTATATTTATTATAAAAATGAATAAGCTTAGCTTTTAATCGCTTAAACTCATCATCACTAATTTCTTGGAACTGTCTATCAAGAGCAATCACAATTTCTCTCGCGCCAACTTGTTTCAACAAATCAACCTGATAGCTCGATAAGCTACTTCCGCAAATAGCGACAGAAATATCATTCTCATGTCCATAATATGATTGATACATCAAACAAGACTTTTCGCTCTCAAAAATAATTGCCGCGTGGATTTTAGCGATATTATCTTTGCTATTGTTTAAGTTATACAGATTCATACTTAATGGATGATTGTATAATTGCTTACCAATCAATAGAGGTCTATATTTGCCATATCTCTCAGCTTCATCTGCCGCTAAAGAGCGACCTCTAATACCAATCAAACGATTATCAATATCAAAATGCGGAATTGTGATTTGCTCGCCGCCTGGATAGTAGCCAATGAGATTCTTCTTACTCACTTCATCACTAATTCCTTCTTGCTCCCAACGGGAGATTCGTGGATAAGCAAAGCGAGTAAGAATAACTGGATCATATTCTTTTAGCTGAACCATAGGTTTCTTTTCTGGAAGCCGCAAATTGTGTTTCTTAAATATGTCCCAGTCTTTTAACTCCGATTGTTCCTCTTGTTTTTCGATACCATCAAAACCAAAGTACGATGCTATATAATCCATAGCATCGTACATTTCCCATTTCAGTTGCTTTTGATTTTTCATTACCTTGATACATAGGTCAAAGATATCAAAAGTAGGATCAATACAGCCAGTATAGCATCTAAACAATCGAGTATTAGTGTAATAATAAAGCTTGCGGGAACCCTCGCCAGGTAGATTGTGACAAATGGTCTGGGAGATAAGTCCTCCATCTGTGTACTCAGGCTCACCTCCCCAAGCTTCTACCAAGTCATAAATCTGCTCTAGTTCTAGTTTCTCCTTTAGCTCGTCTTTATCATAATAACGAGACATTACTCAATAATAACGAGATGAGTTACTGTACCACGCAGACCATAACTCTCATTGATGATACCCATTACATACTGATAAGGGTTCTTTTTTGCTTCATCATCCTTACGAGTAGAAAGGATACCATCAAACTGCTTCTTAGTAATCTGATAATCAATAGCCTTAGAGTTCTTCATATTATCTTCTCCTTAATTATTATCCCAAGCACTGGGTTCATCATCTACAATAACCTTAATATCTTCAATACCAACCATCTCATGGTGCCAAGTGGTACAAAACTGAGGGTGAATACGACAAGTACCTAAATCCGCGGTACACCATAAGAACACGCCCTTATAAGAGCCTCGTCTATTTTTATAGACAGAGAGTTTAATGTTCGGTCTTTGAAGATTGGGGTTTGCTTCAAGAATTGGTTCTAGCTTTGCTAAATCTTCTTCTGAAACGCCTAATAAAATCATACCTACGTCAGCTCGGTCTGCAATACTTTTTGCACCGCGCAATAAGTTTTGGTCAGGCGTTTCGCTATCTTTATAATCACCATTTAACTGAGTAGCAGACATAATAAAGACGCCATATTTATTTGCCAAATCCTTTAGTCTCGCAGAAAGCATGAACAAAATATTATCTTCTCTCAAACGAATACCACCAGTTTTCTTGGTAATCTCTTCCAAGATTTTAAGAGAAGTCTGAATGTAATCAAACAAAACGTACTTAACATCATGCTCACGGATATTCTTCTTAATCTTATTCTCTACATCCTGCAAAGAGAAATCTGGCAATTCTTCAATCCAAATTGGACTATCTTTAATTATCTTTGCAGCTTCAACAACTCGCTCTCTTTCTCCTTCGAGATATTGACCATTAAGGATATGTTCCTCATTTACACAAGATAAAAAAGCCAACATCATTGTTTGAACTTCTCCTTTATCTTGCTCTGTAGCAATAAAGAGTGTCGGTTGAGACGCGCCATTTTTAATCCAACCAAACTGTTCATGGTAGATGCGGTTACACGCAAAATTGCAAGCATCAGCAATCATACTTCTCGTTTTACCGATACCAGTAGCTGCGGACCGCAAGTAATATTTTCGCAATCTTGCTCCTCTTGTTACTGTATTGATGAGAGGCCCATAGAGAGGAATACCGACCTCTGGATGTTTCTCAAGGTCTTCGATCAACTCCATGATACCGTCACCGGCTTGATATCCAAGACCTAAATCATCATCAATATACTTACTCTTGATTTCATCAATCTTAGTATCAATTGTATTTGCAATATCAACCAGTGAAGTTGCATCCAACCAATCTTCCTGTTGTTGGCGCTTTTTGGTATCGAGTAGATTATCAGGATCATATAATCCACTTACATCTACTCCATAGCTATCATAAGCTCTCAACAGAGTAAACTTTTTCAACCTACCATAATAATAATTAAAGGTGTCTTGACGAGCATTTTGAGAAGCTTCTAATAGATACTCAACACCCTTATTCTTCTTAAAGATTGCATCAAATTTAGGTCGGTTAGCCAAATAGTCGATAATAGCGTCAATATTAACCTGGCTGCCTGTCAGATGAATATTATACATACTACCGAATACAATCTTGTGAAAATCTTCTACAAAGTCTTCTTCGTGGATAATATATTTGTCTGTGTCATCGAGAATTGCGGCATTATTGAAGACACAACCGATAATCTGTGTGATAGCAGCAGTATCAACATAACTACTATTCATGTATCTTCCTCTCCTTCATCTAAGAATGTAAATAATTGCCGCGTATGCTTCATTGGCTCTCTCTCAGGAGGAACAATGTGAATTTCTCGTACAGGCAAATTATACTTCTGAATTTCTACTCCCTTATTGCGCTCTTGAGCTTCCCATAAAGCTCTCCAATAATCAAATGCTTTATCATATACCCAAGGAATAATACCGATACCACCGTTAGCTTTTTCAATCGGGTTACCCTTAACTTCAAAGAAAAATTTTAGCGTTTTTCTCATTCCAGAATAGCTATAATTTTTTTCTTTTCTAAAGGTGTCCATCTGTTTCCTAATTTTAACTGGGATAGTGCTAACTCCAAATAATTCCTTGATATATTCTTCTAATTCACGCTTGTCTTTTTCTTCTTGAGTTTGATTTTCTTCTTCTGTCCTCGCACAAGCTACATGAGCATATCGTCTTGCGTTTGGTTTTACGAAAGGCTCGGTATTAGCATCAAACATCTGGCCGCAGTATAAGCACTTCACCATATGTTTTGCCATAATCATTACGCTCCTTTCTTTACATTTTCTATAACTATTATACCATAATTATGATAAAAAATCAAAAGGAGAGTATTCATACAAGAATACCCTCCTTTAATCTTAGCCCTTAATTAGAAGCTCCAAGTCATGAACAATAAGGTCAATTTGTTCAGCTTGCTCAGGAGTACATTCTCCGACTTTCTTTCCCTTACCAAGATACTTGTCAACAATAGCAGTAATCTTACCGGCATTAGACTGATTAGCAGACATCAACTCACCAACCAGTTCTTGAAAACGAGCATTTAGTCGATCAAAATCATAAATTACATCTTCTGTAACTACCTGAGTAGCTTCATCAGAAATAAACTTACCACCAGTTTCCTCTGCCTGCTTGTCGATAGCTTCCGCGATCGCACTTACTAAGTTATCATAAGTAAATTCAATAGAATTGGGAATATACTTGAAACGAGAACCTGCTACGTAACGAGGAGTACCTCTCATAAAGAGACGAGTTTGAACACCTTCATCAGTATTTACAGAAGTAGAATAACCGATAATGTCGCAAGTTCTTTCGCAAATCAGACGGCCTCTCTTATCAAGAGTGGGAACGATTTGATTATATTCGTTGCCCTCTTCATCCTTAAATACCTTGTCAGTAGAGTGGGAAATCAAAATCAGACCATAATTCAACTGAAGAATCTTGCGGATTGCCTCGTCAAATTCGGTGCCAACCATGGAGTAACCCTTACCATAAGCAAGGTCTGCGATGGTATCAACACCCTCACGATTACAAATATATTTTTCACAATAGCTGTAAGCAATATCCGCGGTGTCGATAACAATAGTCTGGAACTTTTCTTGTACTTCTGGAGTCTTTAACTCTGTAAAGAGCTTCTTAAATTCACCCCAGCTATTGATAGGCTGGGCATATACACCCGGCAATGCGTTATAACCTTTCTCGAAAGCGAGAAGAAGTGCGCCGGGAAATTTACTGGCAATTGTAGTCTTACCAGATTTAGGAGTGCCATAGAATAAAACGGAATATCCTCTTAAATCTCTTGATACTTCATGTGGTTTAAGGTCAAGCAAACTCATAATTATTTTTCTCCTTTAATTATTTTATTTATAATGAGGAAATGAAAGGGGTAGATAACTACCCCTTATTTAATTAAAAGTTGTAGTCGCCCTTCGCAGGAGCCGCAGTTGCCTTAGAAGCACCACCCGCAGCCGCGTTACCACGAGAAGCTTGATACTCGTCCTGGCGCTTCTTAATCTCAGCAAGATGAACCTCACGAGCGGTCATCATCTCACCCAATTCAGAAGCCAACAGAGTATCCTCGCTGTCCCACTCATAAGTCTCAGGCTGTGCCCAGTTAATCACAAAATCACGCTGAGAAGTACGAGTTTCCTTTACAACAGCTTCGCCAAATGCACTCTCTTCCTCAGTCTTACGCACAATAGTTTTGGATACCTGAATACCCTGAACTCTGGTAAAGACAGGAGAACTAGAGGAAGCGCCGAGATTTTCGAAATAATCGAGAGCTTTTGCGGGAGCGTATGGCTCATAAACGCTAAACTCAACAGGGAGTAGAGCATTACGGAAATCAAACACGCAACCCTTAACAATTACCTTTTCGGGTGTTTCTTTCTCTTCATCAGCCTCAACACGACGAACATTAGTAATTACCATATCGGTATTGAAAGTTGCACGGCTCTTAGGCTCGCACAGCTCTTGTACCTGATGTACAAAGCCACCCTCGTTGCGGCGAACAGATACCAGATTACCATCCTTATCATACCACTCATTTAGACCAATGGCAGTATCAATACGAACCTTACCTGCGTTCTCCTTACCATGCTCCATCACAGAACCAATCTTGTTGTCAATGATGGACTGGAGAACATTAAAGGTATTGTTAGGCTTACCCTTAGCGGTCACCGCAGTTACATAGGTGAAATGCACCTGTACCACATTGAGCATCTCGTCATCAGTTGCCACGCTAAGAGTACCACTAATAAACTCAGTACCGGGATTCTTAGAGTTTGGACCGCTCTCCTTCATTTCCAGCTTGTGCTCGTAAACATAACCTTCAACATGGGATTCATTCTTCATTTTCTTACTCATTGTTCAAATTCTCCTTATAAGCGTTAATATCAAAATTTTTGCCCTTTTCCGTCAAGCTATAAATGACAGGATTCTGGCCATATTTATCTACAAACCCATCAGATACGAGTTTACGAATAGCTCCAGATACTTTGCGAGATGAAATAACCATTCCGTCTGCGATATCTTTTGCTTTCAAACTCGTAGCATCACAAGTCTGTAAATATTCAAGGATTGAAAGTCCACTTTCTGTGAACATGGGTTTCTCCATACCTTGCTGCGCAAGGAGGAGATTATAGACATCTTGTACTTCATCGGGAAGTACAACTGGCTCCTTGCAATTCTGCACTAGCCAGTCGAAGTAATCAGTAAATGCTTTGTACTTATTATTCATTTAATCCATTTCCTTACCTTTTATACATATATAATAACATAAAATTAAAGAAAAATCAACTGACCCTATCATACCGCCAAAATTGATATTTGATGTCGTTATATGAGGCCATTGAGTCTTCCTCAATAGCATTCCATTCTTTTGATTCATCAAGATTAGGGAAAAAGGTATCAATATTATCATGACTTGCATAGATTTTTGTTACATAAACTCTATCGCAATAGGGGAGAAGAGCATTGTAAATCTGTCCTCCACCAATAACAAAAATATCCATATCACAAGCCTTAATGTAATCAAGAGTTCCCTCTAATGGCATTGCAACAGTTAGATCTCCAAGAATAGAAATCACCCCATTTGAAACCATTGAGTTAGAAACAATAATATTGATACGGTCTGGAAGCCTTGGTAGAGCATCCTTTTTAGGAAGACTCTCCCAAGTATTGCGTCCCATTACCACAACATTATATTTAGTCAACTCTTTGAAATGTTTTAGATCAGCAGGGATATGTTCTAATAGTTGACCTTGATAACCAATTCCCCAATTCTCGTCTACCGCAACAATAGCAGAAATCATATACCCAACTCCAACTTTAACTGCGGCTTCATGGGAGAGTAATTTTCCATCGTAAAATCATCAATGGTCATGTCATAGAAATTAGTTTTCTCAGAATTTAGATGCAATATAGGATTCTTGCAAGCATCATCGCCAAAGAACATACTATTGAAAAATCTTGAAATCATTTCATGTGCAGCATCCATATGACGGTCATAAATCTGTTCATTAGCCACTACATGACTAAATACTCCAGGTTTATAACCAGTATGACGAGCAATCATCATCAAGAGCGCCGCATACTGGATTTCATTGATACCACCGGGACCAGAAGCAGTAAGCATATCGCCGCTACGCTGAACCAGCATCATATCAAGATATTCTCCACGAACATTCCAGATGGTTAGAAACGCGCAAGGTGCCAATCCCGCAGTTTCACGAAGATCAGCTTCCTGCCATAAAGAAACTACCTTGCGGCGACCATATGGGTCATTCTCAATATCCTTAATCAAGTTATTAATTAAATCATATCGACTTACTGTTGCTCCATAACGTTGACCAATCGTACCATCGCCGATATCCCAATCGCCCCACCAATTAACTCCCATTTCTTCCATCTTAGCGATCTCATTTGTGGGCTTTTGATAGATAGTAAAGATTTCTTTAATACCAGTTTTCCAAGCCATTGGCCGCAAGGTACAAATAGGAAACTCTCCTTTAGACAAATCATAGGTGCGAAAATTATGATTTACAGAGAGAGTATGCGCGGGAGTGCCATCGGCGTAATGTGGTCTTGGGTTAATGTCCTTATATCCATTGTCAAGAATAAGGTTGATTGTTTCAACCATATAATTGTCTGCTTTATTCATTCAGTTATCGTCTCCCACAGTATTTGTGTATCCTACAATGTTAAATTGATCGAGCCATCCATCTAGTTCATCAATAACAGCAATACATTTCATACCTCTCGCTTTTGTTAGAAAATATCCATAGCTAATAAATCCTAAATTCTGCGGTAGATTACGCTCTTTTGTTAATTCTAAGAACTTTTTAACCATTAGTTGAGGATGTTGAGTAACAAAGAGCACCATCTTATCAGGATATTTATATGCTAAATCATTTGCATAGCGCATTAAGCTAGTTGTCTTGCCTGCACCACGACTCGCAATCACTTTAAACATTATGAACCTCCACGAGTGCTATTTAATCCATAGTCTTTTGTTTTATAGAAGTCAATCCAATAAGTTTCACGTTCATTTAATGAAGCTCTAGGGACTTCTTCTAATACTTCAAAGATAAAGTTATACTATCCAGATTTTTGCATTGTTTGATAAAGCTTATTAGTGGCAGGCCCATATGCTAAAGAAGACTTGATATGCTATCTAAATCGTTCTTTAATATCAACAGACTAACCGATATAAGCCTACCCAGTTGTTAAATCGGTAATTTTATAGATGCCGCAGACCTTCGTTGCTTTAGAGAATAATCTTGTCATAAGCGTATCATACGAAGGTTTATAATAAGTTTCCCAAATTAGCTTATCTATTGCTTCTTTCTTAAAGAAACGCTTCTATAATTCACGGAGCAATTCAATATCACTAATATCTATTTCATCAATAGCCAGACGATAATAATCCTAATCTGCGGCAATCGCTTCTTGGCGCTATTGAGCCTAGATATAAGATAACTATTTAGCCTCCAATTCATGGAGTTTATCTTGCTAATGTGAAATTTGATTAGTTATCTACTGAAGTTCTGCTAAATGATATTTTTCTTTAGCTTGATATGTTTCATCAAGCTCTTTACTTTTCTTTTCAAATTGAGCCTTAGCGCTCTCTTCCGCTCGCTATTCAGCGCTTTCCCGCAACTTATTCGCAGTATCGTTTAAAGAATTGACAATTTCATTATGTGATATAATATCTTCTTTTACTTTTGCTAATTCTCTCTATTTCAATGCAATATCTTGTTCAATACGTTTATTTTCTTCTTGTCTTTCTTTATTTATCAATACTACCTAAAGCCGATTATTGCGGAGATATAAAACATATCCTATTAACGCAAGAATAACCAAGCCTGATAATATATAATAAATCATAAGTAAATTAGATCGGTAAGAGGTATACCCTCTTACCGATCTAATTTATTACTCCTGGGCATCAGGATCGAAAGCCAAGCCCTTGTCAGTCAAGCGAAGATACTTAACTTTCTGATGGGAGCCATCGGCAAGCTCAACCTCAGCGGGCTCACGCACACCATAGTCCTTACGCTGCAGAGCAGAGGTAAAAATACCATCAACCTGGCGCTTCTCAAGACCAAGAGCTTCAGCCACATCAGCGGCAGTTAAATCCTTGTCAGTATTGTCCTTTAGATAATCAAAAACCTTACGAGTATTTTCCTTCATAGCCATTGTAATAATCTCCTCTAAAATGTATTATTTAATTTTCGATGCAATTAAAGCATCAATTTCCAGTAAAGCATTTATCCCATCAGGAAGAGCCATAATCTAGTTAGTTAACTGCATAATTCGGTCTTCTGCATGGGCTTTTTCCTCTTTTGAGGAATTTTCATCTTGGTGAATAAGCTCACATTTGTAGATTTCATCTGCGAACCGCTTCATCTGTTTACGGGTCATACAATCTGTCCTTTTACTATTGCTTTTCTGAATTACATATATATTATATCAGAAAATATTTTTTAAGTCAACAAAAAATTTCTGATATTACGCAATCTTTTGCATCCTTATCGTCTCTTTTACACTTGAAGACAGGATGCCGCAAAGTATGCTCTTTCTTATCAATTTGCATACAATCAAGAGCAATAACATGACCAAGCCACAAATCGGGATTCTCAGTCATCTCTCTCTTATTATCGTCAGTTAATCCAGAACTAACTGTACCTAAGTCAACAAGTTCCCCATTATCATTGTACGCACCAATCCTAATTGCGGTTTTCCAGCCAAGAAAATAAGGCTTAGTTACGGGTCTGTAAATATGAGGATTATGAAAATAATCTTCATAATATTGACCTTCACTTAATAGCCAAGTATATTCACCATCTTGACTTCGCTCACCGCGCTCTTCCCAATATTCCCAAGTGGCCAATTCCTTACCGGTATACTCCTTTGTAGCATCGCAAAAACCAGTACAAATTAAATCAATAGAATCCATCTGTTTAACTTTAATAGTAGACCAGGCGGGTCTTTTACCAGGGGTATATGGATAGTCTTTCTTCTTTAGAACTGCACCTTCGCCGCCAGATTTCAAGATACGAGAGATTTCAGCTTCCATATCTTCGTCAACACGAGTAGCAAGTCTCAAGAAACTGTACTGGTTGAGATCATGTTTCTTCCAGATTGCTGCAAGAATTTTATAGCGCAAATCCGCTGGTGAGTCAATAAGATTGACTGTATCATATGCAATAATATCATGCACATAATAATGGATTGGTTCTTTCTCTTGTCTCTTGATAGCAAGAGCAGGTAAACACCCCATAATACTTACAGTATCTTTCGATGTACCGCCGGGAACATAAATTTCTCCAATGAGAATTGTTCCTGCGGGAAGGCAGTTCAATGCCTCTTTTAAGTGGGGTACATTGTCACTTTTTTCTGTAAGGATACCAGATAGTTTACTTACTGTGCGACCAAAAAGATAAGAATGATTTTCAGTTTTTACAAACTGATAAAATGCTCCGTCAATCTTCTCTTCAAGAAAATATTCCCCATTAGAACATACTTCAGAGAGCATGGATTCCTTTCCCGCAGGCAACTTCCAAATAAGCATTGGCTCAATCATTAAGTTTTCTGCTTCAGGATATAATTCATGTATCTTATCTTTATCAAAACTCATTTATTGTTATTCCCTTTCTTTATATAAATATATTATAATAATTAAAAAGAAAAGTCAACTAAGAGAAAGAATGGGTGTACCCATTCTTTCTCTTATACTTGCGTAATAGAAATCACTTGTTCGTTGTTCTTCAGCATGATATTGCCCATGGAAATTCGCCCAAGAGTGGGAACGTCTTTACCGCTAATAACAATAGAAGACTTATCGCCATTGATAAGGAGATTATCACTTTCTTTGATAATCTCCGCTCCGGCGATTTCTCCCTTATAGCAGAGTAATCCCTTGCCTCCCCGGTTCTGCAAAGTAAGTCCATCAATCTGCATTTTCTTACCTAAGCCATTCTTGGAAACAATAGCGAGATAATCTGCGGGATCCACGATCGGCAATGCCGCGATTACACTGTCGCCATCATTTAGTTTCATGCCCTTGACACCTTGCGCTGTGCGAGAAGAGATAGGCATTTCCGCGGTTCCAAATCGAATAGCCATACCATTCTTTGTTACCAATAACATTTGCTCTTGATTGATAAATGTAACATCTGCAAGTTCATCGCCATCTTTAAAACTGATAGCGATAATACCCGTACGTTTCATCTTATCATATTCATCAAGAGGAACCTTCTTGATAGTACCATTCTTCGTGGCAAAGAAGATAAACTTCTTATCTGTATCTCTGGTCATTGTTGTAAATGCCATAGGTTTCTCGCCATTCTCAAACTCAATTAGGGTGGAGATAGGCGTTCCGTTAGACGCATTTGTACCTTCTGGGATATTATCCACTAATACACGATACATCTTGCCCTTAGAGGAGAATACCATCAAGGTATCTTGTGTATTAGTTTTTTGCGAGAAGAGAACAATATCACCGGTTTTAACACCAGTAGTATTACGTTTTTGAGCTTTGAAGTTCTTAGCATCAATACGCTTAATAGTATTCTTTTTAGTCACTACAACTACGCAATCTTTCGGCTCAACAACGACTACTTCTTTCTCTTGCTTAGGAATGTCTGTATTAAGTAGCTTAGTTCTGCGAGCATCGCCATAAGTGTCTCTTAGCTGAGTAATCTTAGAGATTAAGACTTTATTTCTTACTTCTTTATCAGTTAGGATTTCAATACACTTAGCAATAAACTCTTTCTTTTCTTTTAACTCATTGACCAATTCTTCTTTATCAATACGAGTTAATTTACCGAGTTTCATATCGAGAATTGCGTTTGCCTGCACTTCATCAACAGAGAGAAAATCCATTAGTTTAGCTCTCGCATCGGCTCGCCCCGCAGATTGTTTAATCAATGCAATTACTTCATCAATCTTATCAACCGCGGCAATCAGACCCTCAAGGATATGTGCTCTTGCTTCAGCTTTCTCTTTATCGAAAGTTGTGGCGTTAACAAGAACTTCCTCTTGATGGTTGACATAAGCATGAAGTAAGTCAACCATAGAGCATAGCTTAGGAGTGCCATTGACGATATAATTCATGTTATAGGATAAAGTGGACTGTAAATCTGTCAGCAAGAATAATTTATTCAATGCTTTAGATACAGATACTCCATCTTTTACATGGAATACCAGCTTGTTCTGGCCGATATTAGATTCATCGTCGAAGTCATCAATCAACTCACTCAAAACATCAATATTCTTCTCAATCTGTTCCTTAATCTTATTGCGGTAGGTGCGATAAGGGATACTGGTAAAAATAATGTCTTGCCCATCAATCTCATAATCACCCTGGATTTTTAGAGAGATATTAGACTTACCGGACGCAAAAGCCGCCCGCACATCTTTAATATTAAGAACTGTACCGCCGAGAGGAAAGTCTGGACCAGGGATGTAAGATAGCACTTCATCAATAGTTAGGTCCCCCTTTTCAATCAAAGCAATAGCAGCATTACATACCTCTGTCAGATTGTGCGGAGCGGAGTTATGCGCCATAGAAATACCGATTGCCTGACGACCGTTACAGATTGCGTTAGGGAATAGTGAAGGAAGAATGATAGGTTCCTGGAACTCACCATTATAAGTCTCTTTAGTAGGAACGACATTCTTACTAAAGTCATTCATCATCAAATCGGTAAACTTAGAAGGTTTAGCCTCAGTATAACGGGAAGACGAGAACATATCGTTATTTTCCTGCGTGCCCAACTGTCCCTGTCCAGTTACAAGAGGATAGCGCATGAGGAACTCCTGCGCCATCTTCCGCAGAACACCATAGCAGGCAATATCACCATGGAAGTAAGAGGTTGCCAGAGTAGAACCAATAATGGCATTACACTTTTTAGTCTTGCTCTTGTTATCCATCTTTAGATAACTTTCCATAGTCCAAAGAATCTTTCGCTGAGCGCTAAGGAGACCATCTTCCGCGGCAGGAATCGCACGATCGGTTAGAACTTCTTCTGCATAAGTTAGAAAGTTATCTTTAGCTTCATCAAGAATATCAACTTCTGTAATCAAACTCATAAAATCACTCCTTATTACTCAAAATTGAAACCGAGTTCGTTAGCATTATCGTAGATATACTGCTTGCGAGGTTCAACTGCGCTACCCATCAGAATATTAAGTAATTCTGTGGTTTTCTCGGCGTCAGAGATAGAAATACGCTTGTATCTCTCGTTCATAAAGCAGACCTTCTGCAAATCTTCAGGATTCAACTCGCCAAGGCCCTTAGCACGCAGTAAGTCATACGAACCACTATGGCTATTTTTCCACTCTGTTAATTCATCTTCCGAATAGCAATAATATTCTTTTCCCTTTTGACGAATAATATACAATGGAGTTACAGCTCTATATAGTTTACCAGCTTCCACGAGAGGCCGCATATAGGTATAGAAGAAAGTGATAAGCAAAAGCTCAATGTCTGCGCCATCACTATCTGCATCAGAAGTAATGACAATCTTATCAAAATTCATCTTATTAACATCAAAAGAAGAATCAAATCCCGCGCCAATTACACGCACAATATCTGACATCTCTTGATTCGCAAGAATCTTGTCTACCGCAGTTTTCAGCGGAGAGACAATCTTTCCTCGTAGCATATAGATGCAGTCAGTCTTGGGGTTGCGGGCCTCCACCGCAGATGCGCCTGCTGACAAGCCCTCTACGAGAAGAAGATTACGGTTTTTAGGATTCTTATTCGTGCAATCAATAAACTTGTTACTGATTTGCATTTTTGCCTTAAGGCCAGTTTCCTTTTTCGCTTTTACTCCACGAGCCGCGTCTCTTGCCTTACGAGCCGCTTCTCTAGCTTTACGAGCATTAAGTGCCTTATCCGCGATTCCCTTAATATCTTTCTCGTTTGCGGCAAACCAATACTGAAGCTCCTCAGCAATCGCCGCGGTAAAAGGTTTCATATCCAACTTAACAACTCTGCTCTTAGTCTGAGCGTCATATGCAACACCAGGAGCGGTTACATTAAAGGCAATATACATACCTTCCTGACAATCTTCACCGGTGAGATTTTCGTCCTTATCTTTTAGCCACCCTTTTTCACGGAAGAACTTATTCATCTCTCTCGTGAGGATGGTTTTAATTTGCGTAATATGCGGACCTGAATCTGTAAGACCGGTATTTACATAAGGAACAATGGTTGCAGAATAAGCATTTGTATAGGTCAGAACTAAATCCAGCTTGTTCTTGCCATCAGAAAAATTGAAGTTTAAGCGGTTCTTCAAGATTTCCTTACCTTTAACTGCTTCATCTACTAAGTCCATCAGACCATTCTTAGAAGCGAAGACAACCTGCGGCTGCCCCTCTCTATTCAACTCGATAGTCAAACCGGGACACAGGCACGCAATTACCTTGAAAAGATTGATAATAACTGGCATATCTACTTCTGGATGCGTGAAGAACTCTTCATTAGGTTGCCACTGGACTAAAGTACCAGAAGGATGATCCTTATTAGCCCATGCACCGACGTCTCGCTTGTCAAAGACGCCTTCCTTGAACCAGATATGCTCATATCTACCATTTCGATGAGTAATTACCTCAAGCCAATGAGATAGATAAGTCGTCAGCTTACTACCGATACCATTCAGACCGAGGGCAGTACCCTCATAAACGCCATCGTCAGAATACTTACCAGAAGTGTTCAATACGCTAAAGGATGCTTCGAGCACAGTTTTACCATCATCGCGTTTGGCATTAGGAATAAAACCCTGGCCATTATCTTCCACAATAATGGTATTATCATTCTTAATGGTAACAATAATCTTATTACCATGGCCTGCTTTAAATTCATCGACCGCGTTAGATACAATTTCAATCAATAGCTGAGTAGAATACTCAGTACTACCGACGTAAACGCCCGGCCGCAGTCTTGTAAACTCTAATGGAGAAAGTGACTCGATTGATTTCTCGTCATATAGTTTTCCCATATTTAACCTCCATACATATCTAATACTTGCTGTTCTGTAATCTTGCCTGTTGCTAATTGGTCAGCAAGCTCATTAAACAGCGTTCCATTATGTCCTTTTACATATCTTAAATCAACCCGTAATCCTTCTTTAGTTGTTAATCTATCGTATTCGAGAATTAAGTCCTTATTCTCTAAAGGTTTATTGCCGGCACGGACCCAGCCATTCGCCTTCCAATTCTTAATCCAATTAGTGAAACTGTTGACACAATACATAGAATCACTATAAACAATAGGAGTAAAGAAATCGCCGTCTTTCGCACCATAATGAGTTAATGCCCACAAAATTGCGGACATTTCCATTCTATTGTTTGTTGTTCCATCTGCGCGTTCAGAATATGCAGCGATAACTTTATAGGTTGACGGATCTTGATGCGGTTCCGCTTCGCAAACTATAACTCCAAAACCACCTTTTGCGTCTTTCGTGCCATTCTTTAAGGTTGAGCCGTCTGTATATATCACTATCATTCGCTATACCTCAAATACTTCATTTATTTTTAAGTTCTCCTTTTTTATTTCTGAATATATAATACCATATATTTTATAAAAAATCAAGCTTAAAATAAGAAAAGGCTTAGTAGATTATTAAATCTACTAAGCCTTTAATATTAGATGGTTGCCTCATCCTCGATTATCTGCTGCTATTGTTGCTCACACATAGCTAAATCATAGGTAATTCCACCCTTGCGGTGATCAGATTTACTCATATTTAAGTAAAAAGAACAAACAATACCATGCGCAGACCAGGGTAATCCTACTAATGCACTAATCCATGGAAGAGTGCCTAAATAGCCAAGATGTACGCAATAGAAAGCAAGAGCAATACCAGAGATAGTTACAATCCACAATAAAGAGCGAATATCGCAAATAAGTTGTTTAGAAAATTCTCTTTTCTAGTTGTGTCTTCTTTTTCCTCTTGTTTGACGAGTCATTATTGACCACTCTTTTCAGCATAACGTTTTAGAACGGCTGCAAATTCGCCGCGAGTCATAAAACGCTTTGGCATTAATTGACCCTTTTCATTGCCATTGATTAAGCCATTAGCTTGTGCCCAAGTCATCGCATCTTGTTCCCAAGTAACTGGTTGCGCAGCGAGCTGGCTTAAATATACATTCATCATTTCGTTGAATTTCTCTTGAGTCATATCTTCATCATCCTCCTCGATAACTTTAGACTGCATTAAAGCAGCAACATCTTTGCGAACAGTCGTCATATCTTTGCCATATTTCTTGAACCAGTGGTATACATCGGCATGATTACTGCCGAGACCCAACTGATAACTATCCTGATGACAGAGAATTGTTGGGACTGTTACGCCATTTACATTTACAAAACCATTTGGATTGATATTATATGTTTTACATAAATAAGCTGTCAATTCGCAAGCTTCTTGGTAAACTTTAGCGAAGTAGTTGGGATCACTTAGATTGTCTTCGCAAATTTCAAATTGAATCCATCCAGTATTACAACTACCTTTAGACCCTGAGCCGCAACCCCAAGGTCTATAATTCCAAGGTAACGTTTGTACTGCGGCTACACTTCCATCAGCAAGAGCACCAATCCAAGCGTTTACACCCGCTTGCTATGAGCTATGATTCCAATCGGTTCTACTGGTATTTTTACCAATTTTAGCAATCAGAGATTGATAATTTTTATCATTCTCAGATGGTTGGACATAACGCTTAATAGTTTTATTATTAGCTCCTGTGCTATGCCAGAGTACACCTTTAATATCCATTTTACGGGTTTGTTTATAACAGGTACTATTAGTCATCATGCAAACCAATGGTTGATTGGCGTTTGAATATTTCATCTTAGCCATTTCCTCCTTTTGCGTTGAATATGTATTGAAATAACGTTGGCTGTATAAAGCCCGCTGTTTTAGCGCATCGGAACTTTGATCTGCCGGTCGTTCAAACTGAGTGACCACTAAATTAGATGCTTCTTCAACAGATGAGGTAGTCTTTAAGATTTTTAATAGCTAGGAATAACTTGTAGTTAGTTCCTGATATAAAAAATCTAGTTGAGTGTTCAAGTCACCAATAGACTTTCCTCGACTTTTACACAGCTAAAACAGACCTTGTTTGCGGCTCTAATATGTCCATTGAGCTAAACCATATCCAGCAGAATCATGCGTGAAATTGGTATAGGAACCATTATCAACAGCCGCAGTATACGAGGCATCGTTCATTCCTAACTTGCTCTCATATGAGTTCTATAAGTTAGTTGGAATAAGTCCACTTTCCGCGAATAGATTCCCCATTAGACCTGCGGCGCCGCAGTTATTTAATCCTTTTGATTTGAGATAATCCCAAATAACTTGAGCATTATCTGCCAATAGCCTCACCTCCAATTAGGGTATAAAAATAGGTCGAGGGATTTCTCCCTCGACCTTATTATTAAATTTTATCAGCGATAGACGCAATCTCACTACGATAGATATTCTTAAGAGTTACCTCTCCATAAATATTCTTACCTCTGAATACTTTTGATACTCTCCGCATACCATTATTTGCACCAGAGAAATGAATATCATCAACCTGAGTTTTTTCATCACCATCAATAATGCAAATACAATCTTCACCAACGCGCTGTAAAGCGAGTTTCATTAGTGTGCGATCAAGGTTTTGAGCTTCAGAAATATAGATACCTGCGTTCATACCAGATGTATCATAACCACGAATATCAGAGAATGGTAGTAAAACTAGTTTACCTTCTGCGATTAGTCTCTCAACTTCCTCTCGACCGCCAAACTTACTACTTAGCAAGTTGCCAATCTGAGAGTCAAGTAGCTTTTCATCTTTTGTTCCAGGATAGTATCCGAGACGAGCAGAATTAGCAGTAGCAACAGTGTTGCAGAAGATAATAATCTTATCTAGTTCATGGGCTTCCAGTTTTGCCATTAAGTAAGCAAGAGAAACGAAAGTCTTGCCGCTACCAGCTGGACCTTTAACAAGAGTTAGCTTGTTATTACGCAAACTATCGAATAGCATCTTCTGATAAATATCTCCAGAGTATGGAGAAATTTTACCAAACCATTTAGAGTTAATAGTCTTAGAAGAAAGATATCTAAACTCTTCGCCTGTCCAAACCCGCAAATCAACAATCTCTCCATTACTATTTTTTAGGATAAGATACTGCCCTGGTAATAGATTAAAGGAATTATCGTTCGGGTTCTGGTAGAAATCTGCTAGAGCCTCGTCGCTATAAGTAACTTCAAGATAGCCAGTATAATCGTCTACTTCTTCTGAAACGCTTTCAATCATTCCATTACCAAAGAAGCAATTAGCGATATGCTTTAGACTTAAATCGTTAGTTACAAAGACAATATCTTTTTCTTTGTCGCACGCGATAGCGTCAGACAAAATACGGGTATCATCAGTAATATCGAAATCAGCTTCTTTAATTACAAGCTCGTTATATACTTTATGTGGAATTACTTCATATTTATCTGGATATTCTTCAAATAAATGGAGTAATAGACGCGCCGAATACTTGATGTCAGCATCCTTATTTGAAGCTGTCTTAATTCTCTCTAATTCTTTTAGGGTAATTGAGGAAACTAAGAAAGGATCCCTATCTTGCTCAAATAGACTTTCTCCGGCTAACAAAAGGGAGCAAGTATCGTAGAAGTATCTATCTGTTGGAAACCGTACATCATTATTCATGGTCATCTTCCTCTTCGAATATAGTGGCAAATCCGATTGCCCCGGAATGAGTTTCTCCTTCACTAAGTTTATTAATCGCAACATTATGACGAACAATCCTTTCATTTATATTAGCTTTAATAAGTTCAATAGCACTTATAATTTCGCTAATACTATTGAGTAAGGTGGCACCTACTGTGATAAGGAGAACTCCAATTAAAATATTTACCAATAAAACCACCTCTTATATTATTATAATAAATAAGAGAAGTTTGTTAATTATTCTCGGCCTTCTGTCTAAAGCGTTTGACAGACTCAATAGCTTTATCTTGACCAAGAATATATTTATGTAACATATTTTTCTCTTTATCAAGAGCCTCTTTAAGAGCGTCGGCTCTATATTTGCAGCGCATCATATTTCGATTAAAAGCGCCCAATGGGTCCACTTCCGCAGGAGTTTTAACTCCAAGACCTAATACCTCTTGATAAAACTGATTACGAACATTAAACTTATCTTTCTCTTGTTTATAAAAATGTGTAAGAGCTTGGATTCTCGCTCTAGATAGAGCAATGTTATATCCAACTTTTTTAGAGTAGAAGCCCTCATCCCTCTTGCTTAAATTAGCTGTACCACAAAAACTTTTGCCATTGTAACGAATTATTACAACAGTAGCACCTTTTTCTTCCCAATATTCTTTCATAGTCACAGGAGCCTTATATATAGCTTTAACCAAATTCATATAGTTTTATTCTCCTTATTTAAATCTTTATCTATATGATAGCAAAATTTTATAGATAAATCAAATTTGCCCTATTTCTCCGAAAAATTTGCTGGGCCTATGCGTGCGGAAACTCGGAGATCGACGATACTAGCGACAAAAAAAAGAACCGCGCTCTTACGAACGCGGTTCTTTAAAATTACTCCTTATTAGAGGAGTCTGCCAACTTGCCACCGAGAAAACCGGTGAGCAAGGTTTTCACATCAATACCGAGGGATTCACTCAGTCCCTCAGAAACCTGAGCGACATTCTTGATAATGTTGCCAGACAGTTTGCTGGTGTCATCACCAAACATTACAATCTTGTCAACATTGGTGTACGCCTGACCGGTAGCCTGAGCAATAGCAGGCAACTGCTGGAAGTACAGCTTGAGGGCTTCCATCTGCATATCCATCTTGGCAGCTTCGCCATACTGCTTCATGGCTTCTGCCTTCTTCATAAGGCCTTCAGCTTCTGCCTCAGCCTTAGCCTGAATCGCGGCAGCCTCAGCTTCACCACGAGCCTTAGTAGCCGCAGCTTCTGCTTCGCCCTGAACACGAACAGCCTCAGCTGTAGCACGCTGGGCTTCAGCTCTCTGCTCTGCTTCAAAACGCTCGGCTTCAGCGGTTTTCTGACGCTCATATAGGTCTGCTTCAGACTGCTTCTGAGTAGCGTATAGCTTAGCATCAGCTTCCTGCTGAGCCGCATACTTCTTGGCTTCCGCAGTCTTCTTAACCTCGGCCTCCAAAGCACGCTCTTTAATGGCGACTTCGCGCTCCTTCAGGTCAATCTCCTTTTCCTGACGAGCAATGTCAGCATCTGCCGCGGCCACATCGCGCAGTTTACGCTGGTTCTCAGATTCGATTTCCATAGCAGCGTTAGCCTGAGCCTGCTTGGTATCCGCCTCCTGCTTCAACTGAGCCTTCTGAATAGCCAGACTGTTATTACGCTTGGCAATCTCTTCCTCAGCCTTCACGCGGGCATCATTAGAAGCCTTAGCGTTTTCAGCCTCGGCCACTGCGATCTCGCGCTGGGCGTTAGACTTAGCAATTGCGGCGTCCTTGCGGATCTGCTCGACGTTATCAATACCGAGATTGGTGATAACATCATTGTCATCAGAGAAGTTCTGGACATTGAAAGAAACCAGCTCCAGACCAAAACGAGCCAGGTCAGGTACAGCATTTTCCTGTACCTTTTCGGAGAAGGCCTTGCGGTCGCCGACCATTTCAGTTAGCTTCATCTGGCCCACAATCTCACGAATATTGCCTTCCAAAAGATCGTTAATCTTCTGTGCGATCTGATCGCGAGAGACATTTAGGAAGTTCTGAGCAGCAAGAGCAATCATCTCTTCACTCTGACCCACGCGTACAGAAACGGTAGAATCGACTCGCACATTGATGTATTCAGCCGTCGGCACGGCAGAGCCAGTCTTAACATCAATCTGAATGGCTCCTAGTGCCAGCTTATCCAGTCGCTCCAAGAAGGGAATCTTGATGCCAGCCTTACCGACCAAAATACGAGGTTTCTTGTGCAGACCAGAAATGATATAGGCAACATCAGGTGGAGCCTTTACATAACCAGAAGCCAAGAGGGCGATAAGAGCAATAGCAATAATCACCACAGGAACAAAAGGAAGAATAGTCATCAAAATTTCCATGTGTTACTCCTTAATATATATTAAATTGTTTATTCATAAATCAATGCGTTAGCATTGTTTATCCATAGTAGCCTCCATCGGGAGGATCTCGCTTATAAGATTTACAAAACTCAGGGACACCGCCACAATTAGGATAGGTATACATACACTTATCGCATCTTATGATAGGGCTTGACTCTTCAATCTATAGCTGCGCCTTACACTCCTCAACCTTTTCATTCATTTCCTTGATAACATCATCAAGAAGAACAGGATAACATTCATGAGAGTCAACTCCCACATGGTACATAAATGGAATTTCATTGTAGAAGTTGGAGGTCTGATGGGTATGACCAAAAAGATTACAAGTCACCTGCTTGAGAGACTCTTTCTCAAGGTTGCCGGTCAAAGTAGGATAATGAGAAGCATAGAAATGATACTTGCGGTAGGTAAAAGCGTAAGCATCAAATACAGGAATACCAGCCTTAAGATAGGCTTCTCTACGATTAGGGGTATCATGGTTACCACCAACCACGAGCTTAAGACCATTCATGCGATTGAGCAAAGCAAGTCCTTCTTCGAGCTTATCAGCCCCACCAAGCATGAGGTCGCCGCAGATAATAAGTGTATCTTCCGGTGCCACACACTCATTATTCTTCTTTACGATAGTTTCATTCATCTCTTCAACGCTTTCAAAACCACGGGCTTTCCAGATGAACTCCTTATCGTGATTGAAGTGATAGTCGCTAGAAATCCAAATATTCATTTTATCACCCTCTCTTAATGGTGCACACGCACCTCGATATTAGAAAATCCCCAATTGGTTTTAGGAAACTCTTTTTCAGTAGGAATAGAAAATCCCTTCTTCATCTTCTTAATTGCGGAATCGGTGATTCTGGCAACGCCAGTCCGCTGAGCATTACGCTCAAGAGCGGTTTCGACAGGGACATCAATGACTTCAAAGGTCAATTTGGTATGCGGATCTGCGATCAACCGACCAAGGAGCTTTGCACGAGAAGCGGGGCTAATATGAGTCGCATCCGCAAACACAACATCAATACCAAGTTCCATAGCTTCGTTAATCTGTCGGACAAATTCGTCGAATACTTCAACTTCTTTGTCAAAGTAGCTATCACGATCGGTCAAAATGGACTGCCGCACGAAATCTCTAGAGACTACGCAAGTGGTGCGATGTTCTTCTTCGATTCGTTCTACCTCTTGCTTCACCCAAGTAGATTTTCCGCTACCGGGTACTCCAACCATGACTTTTAGTTCAGTTGTCATTATCTTAACCTCCGTTCGACTTCAGCCATCACCCAAGCAATATCTTCATCAGATACCTCGGTTTCAAACTGAATAGAGCAATTTTCACCTTTTACTCTTGCTTCAATGAGCAAATTAACAGCATCTTCAAGGTCCTGCTGATGCTCTATAAAAGGAGAAAAAGCTCGATTCTCTTGAGCACAAGAACATGGGACAGGAGACCAAAGGTCGGACTTGCATCTTGGACTATCGTGATAACCTAACATACCATGCGAATGAGTCATTACTTTTCCTCCTGTTCAATAAACTGCTGAATGATAGCCATTGATTTTTCAATGTCATTTAGCTCGTCATCAATGAATACGCCGCTCCAATCCAGACTATCAATAATACCATCAAGGGTTTCCAACGCTTTAACAGCGTCATTTTTAGTGACCATACTTCATAACTTCCTTTCTTAACTTTCTATATATATTATAATATATATTTATAAAAAAATCAAAAGGTTCTAAGAATTAGAACCTTTTGATTTTTATTTAATTAGTTTGATCAGTAAAATAGACTTGTGAAAGTTCACCAATGTCCTCAATCTCGCAATCGTTTATTTCAAATGGCCAATCTACCCATAAATCAATATGATTTTCTAAAAAATTTAATGGATCTTTCTTAAAAGTTTTATAATCTTCCTCAGATAGTTCAAGTTCTCCATGGTAATATCCGCCTCGTAAATAACCAGTAACCCAATCTACTTCTGCATCTATAGTAACTTTATGAGTTACCTCAATTGGATTGTCAAGAGAGATATAATATTTTTTGCCATTGATTTTTTTCCAAAATGAATAATTACTCTTTGGATAGCCGACTTTTCTTTCTAGAATATCTTCCTTGGTATTAGACTGCAACACAATGGCTGGGTTTTTACGCGGATCTTGACCAATTGGGTGGAAATCTACTCCATCCGCGCCGGTAATTTCAAACCATTCTTTCCATCCTGTTCCTTTTTGCCATTCAGCCATTGTTATTCCTCCTGACATTGGATTAGAGATTCGATATACTCACGTCCCTCTCCGACAAATAGCGGAATATTTTTATCAATTTCCCAGCTAGAGCGAGTTACACCATCGGTCTCAGTTGTAACCTTGATGCAACAAGAACCATGCTTATACATAGGATGAAAGTCTTCCCAAGAAATCCCTTTCTCCGTGATTAACATCTCTTTGATTTTCTCACAAGATTTACCTTGGAGTTCTTTGTGAGAGAAATTAGCCTGACCTACCATCTGAATAGAATTGCGGGTTGCATCTAGCTGACGCCAATAGACAAGGTTGGTGACCTCTTCCTTGGGGATATTGAAACAACGAGCATCAAACATGGCGCCCATTTGTGCTTTTACTGCATAAGTCTGGCCCAAATCATCTTGTGGGTAAGGGTTATCCATAGTCGCATGAGCGGCATAATAATCTAGATTCCTATGCCGAACTCCTTCATTAAATGCTTTGTTGAAAGCCATCGTTGCCATAGAAGCAGCGATAGAGCACATTTTCTGTACCTCGTAATCAAACCAAGCAGAGCTGTTGAGCCGCTTGTAATCAACAAGGATAAGAGTGATTTCATCACTTTGGGTATACCCTAATACGCACCCTTGAATGTTTTCACAGAGATATTTCATGGTATCCTGCATCGCACTAATCAGCACATCGTCAAAAGGCTTACTGAAACCACGGGTAAAGGTGTGGAAAGCTTTACCGTCAATGCGAATTGCAACTGGGGTACGGCGCATTAACTTAGTCTTAGGAACGCTTTCATAGAACTCTTTCATCCGAGTTCCAAGTTCATCATAAATAGGCATTTTCAATCTTCTCCTTTCTTATACATATATTATATAATAAAATAATAAAAAAATCAAGGGAGCTTTTTACTCCCTTGATTCTTCTTTTAATCCTTGCTCTTTCCGAGATTACTGGTCCTAAAATAGCTACCAATCCAACCGAGCGTACCGGCGCAAAGTGGAATCATATCCTTGGTAAACCAAGTTGTCTGGAACAAAGTATTTAGACCATCAGTGAGAATATTACCAATGGTAATAGAAGCCACTCATCCTCCGAAATAGCACAGCCAAAAAGAGATAAAGGGAAGAACGAGTACTGTTGCAATTATCAAAGCAATAGCTCCCAGAATAGCCAGAAAATCATCCATCATAATAATAAACTCCTTATATTAAAATAAAACATCGCACTCAAACTGAACGCTATAGGCAGAACGAGGATGACTTTTACATCTATCAACCCACTCATAATGCCCCAATACAGCTTCTTCTCTAGTGGCATAACGTGCCACAATAACCATATTATGGTTTCCTCGCCAAACCGCGGTTTCATAACCTTGGTCTGCGGTCAGACAAGTGTCAATAGTATAATCATCAACCTGATCGCGCCCAATGAGATCGGAATCGTGATTGTTGTAAACAATACCAAATATTAAATCCATAAGATTATCCATTGCGTTTCCTCTTTTCCTTCTTTTTCGTAGCTACATCAATAGTCTGTCGATGTACAGAGTAGATTTTTGAGGTAAGCCCATTCTTCATCAACTTATTTAGATTGACTGGGCTGTAGTTAATTGCGTCAGAGCAAACATTTAGATGTCTGTCATCATTTTTGTGACGACGATCATGGACATGACCATGAATATTAAACACCCAAGGCATCATAGGAAGAGGCTCATGGGAGAGAATGAGTTTTTCCCCAATCATGAGAGGTCCCTCATAGATCTCGTCAAATAGATTATTGTCCGCAAAGACTTCCCAATACTCAAAAGGGGAATGGAAGTCATACCCCTCGGTAATAGAATACTGACAACCGGGGTAGACGCGTTTCATTTCATCAAGAGCCTCAGATTTTTGAAAGACTTCTTTGGGGAACTTGCGAGAAATCTTTTTGCGCTCATAATTACTGCGGCCGGCGTCATGGTTCCCCATAATAAGTACCTTATAACCACGAAGTTTAGCGCACATAGCCGGGTCGCCGCAGTCTCCCAAGATAATCAGAACATCTTTCTTACCAACTTTGCTATTGATAAGTTTAACCTGCTCTTCATCGGAAGGACGACCTGGAGTTCCAGCGGCGAGTTCTTTATCACCAAAATGAGGATCTGAATATACCCAAGTTGTCTGTCCATTCCATCTTTCGTTAAAGACTTTATACAGTCCGGGAATCATCACCATTCCTCCTTCTTAGAAAGGTCAATTGCGTCGGCAGCATTAAAGATATGTTCATCAAAGCTGTCTAAGTCTAACAATACAGTATAACCAGTATACCAACTTGCACAATCCAAATCAACTTTGTGGTCTTGTGCATACCACCAAGCTCCACCATCCCAATCTGGAATTTCATCGCTCCAGTTATTTCGTTTTAACAGATATGGAATAGGAGTATGGCCGTGCACGCAAATTTCTTTATCACCAAAAATAGGCTCCTTAGAGTGCCAATGGCATCTATCCCAAAGTAAATCGTCGTCATTAGGGATAGCATCATCCTGCATTGGATTAAAGCCAGCATGACAGAGATGAATAGTGATTCCCTGTTCATTTACATATTTCTTATAGGTTGGTAGTTTCTTGAGATAATTCCACCAGCCAGTTTTCATTGGTTCTAAAAGCCAGTCAAGGAAAGTTTCTCCACCCCCATTTTGAGAAAGTAAAGCAAAGTTTTTCCCAAGTACTCCGCATCCTTCTCTCCGCACTTCATCTTCCATGGCTTTTACCAGCATATCTTCATGGTTGCCTTTAAGATAGATAAAACGCTTATCTTGAGCAACTGCCTTGATAGTCTCCCAAGGATTTGGACCTCTATCTCCGGCATCGCCGAGAAAATAAACCGTATCATCGGGTTGTAAGAAATCCTGAATCTGCTTCAGTAGATCCAATCTACCGTGCAAATCAGAGCACGCATATGTAGCCATTATTCTTCCATCTCCTTTTCAATGATTTCAATAGCTTCTCGCAAATCGTCAGCAAGACAAATTGGAGCTTCCCACTCATTAGCTTCTGCCCATTCAAGATCAAGCTTGAGATTCTCAAGTAGTGAAAATAAATCCATTATATCCGTCCTTTAGTGTAACTTCATCAGATCAGAAAGATAGCACCAATCTTTGATATACTGAGGGAAAAACTCCATGTACTGCTCGCCAGAGTCTTCGATAAAATGGATATGTCCATCACGCCAAGTCTGCACAGAAACAATGGAGGCTTCAGGATAAGCATACCCACGAGTAGCCTCTTCATTGAGACGGATAAACACCTTACTGCCAGGCACAGGCAATTCACCATTCTTAATAGTATGGAACATTTCTTTCATACTCTTTCTCCCCTCTCTTATACATATATTATATAATATATTTTATAAAAAATAAAGAGAGCCGTAAGGCTCTCTTTATACCTCCCAATCGCGCGTTGAGTAATATCTAGGGCAAGAAGGCATCGGTTTTACCTTGTGGAGATTGCGCTTATGTCGCTCTTCAATGTTTTTATAAACATCATAAGATGGATAATGTCCTTGCAGTAGGAAGTTATCGAGTTCATCATAGGTAAATCCAAGATTATCTTCATCTGTCTTGCCACTAAGACCATCTTCTGGCGCTTTAAAGATAAACTCGTTAGGGATACCAAGTGCTTTGCCAATCTGCCGCACTTCTGAAACTGTATATTCAGATAGTACGGAGAAATCGCCAGCTGCGTCTCCGAACTTAGTGGAATAGCCAATAAAATCCTCGCTCTTATTACAAGTGTTTGCTACCCTGCCATGTTCACGTGCGGCAATCGCGTAAAGGACGGCCATGCGGATGCGGGCTGGAGAATTAGAGGTAATCTGTGGAATGCTTTCGACCGAGCCTTCAAAATTATAGCCGACGTCGATAGCATTATATAGAGATTTGCAAACTTCGTCGATATTAACCTCATAACTATCAATACCGAGATAGTCAATTACTTTATTGGCAACATCAATGTCATGCTGATTGCCCTGTGGCATTTTTACACCAATAACCCTATTCTTTCCGAGCGCTTTAACAAGCAGGGCCGCAGTTACGGTGCTATCTTTGCCACCAGAAATACCAATGATAGCTTTGCAATCTGGACCATTATTTACGAAGTAATCCTTAATCCAATTAGTGATATTGGTAATTACGTTCTCCATGTTTTCAGTTCTCCTTCTGCTTCTAGTTTACTGTATAGCATATCTAATGCCGTGTAAGCGCTACCAAGTCCTGCTCTATCATCAAGCAAAATATTATAATACAGTTTTCTTGTTGGCTTACGCTTCTCAATCAGAACATCCTCATTGATTGCATCAAAAGGAATGTTATTCTGATTGAGATAATCTGCAATATATGGATATCGCTCTTCCTGAGAAGCACTAAATACCACGAGCTTAGCATAGGGCTGCCATTTCCGCAACATTTCACTTACACGCTCGTAAGTATAATCTTCGTCACGGAAATTATGAACCGTGTAATCAAAGTCGAAGGCGATAATAATATCACCATACCGCTTATATTCATCATAAAGTCTATCAACTACTCTATTGATGTCGAGGAATGGATCGTTCATTAGAAACCCTCCTTATACAACCGTGCACGGATATCGTGCAAAGTGTCCTCTTTAATCATGTTGCCATCACGGAATACAGGTTGAAGCAGATTATCTTCACCAAGATGTTCTGCCCAAGTTAGTTCATCTTCATAACTCTGACCATCAAGAGCTACTCGACAGCAGCCTTTTTGAGATTTCTTCCAGCTAAGAGCCTTGGGTTGCTTGTAAATCATAATAGGCTTACCATTTGCATCTTCCGCGTAAGTTGCCTTAACAGCAATACCAAAGGTATCACGAGTGTAAGGATTGAAGCTGCCATCTTCCTCAAGACACATAAAGGAGAAAGAGCCAACACCAAGAGAAACATTGTTAATAGCAAATCCATTATTCTCAAGGCGTTGATAAATACGAGCGCAACGCTGAGGAGTAATACTGTCACCATAGATAGCTTTAATGTGAGGATCAAGGACCCTATAACCCTTGCTATTGATGGTTCCACCGAAAATATCCCACAGACACCAGACAGTTCCCTTATCCTCAGAAGTAAGCTCATAGTTTTCAGTCAGCTTAACATCATAGCCTTCAATGTACCAATATTTGCAATCAGTCCAAGCGCCGCGCTCATTAGTCCATTCGACTGTAATGTCAGCGAGAGCATATTCTCCATTGTAAGAGAAAATCTGCTGAGTATCCTTATCCAAGTCCCGCTCAAAGAACTCAGCAATGAACTCACTTGGATCATCTTTTAGGTTCTCCCACTCCTGCTCGTCGAGATAGATGATTTCCTTACCTGCGATAATCTCAACAGGGTCGCCGCTATCACCACGGATAGAAAGACAACCATCATGTGCCATGATTTCATCTTTCAAGTGCGGGAGAATTTTCTCTACGAGATTCCAATAGTCGTAACTATCAGACACCATAGAAAAATTGTGGTGAGGATAAATCTCTGTCAGAAGTCTGCGGATGTGAGTAATCTCGTCTCCATCAACCGCGTAGTTAGAGCACATGACACTATGCTCGGTAGAGATTGCGCCATAAGCAACAGATTCCTTAGTGCAGTCGCAGTTATAGTTCTTCTCAAGCCACATAATTGCGGGAACAGTCGCGGTGTTCAGGAAAGATAGACACCAACCCGCAGAACTCTTAATTGCGGATTCCGCGGATTGCTGACCGCGCATAGAGAAATCACCAAGCAGTCGAGCTACAGGAACATTGTCGTCGCAACTCATGTCACGGTATTTCTGCACAATCTGGCGATACCGATAGCCAACTTCCGCGGATACCTGCGTATGCCACATGGTGGCAGACAGAAGGGTCTCAATAGTATTCACCAACCAAACGAAGTTGGGGTGAGTGTTGGTAATCTCGATCTGCGGGACGCCGATCGCGGTTCTGGTGCCTTCAGGGACAGCAGAGATTTCCAGAGGAAGATAGCCCAGTCGATGCAAATCTCTAATTTTCTCAGACTGAAATGCACCTGGACCGAGAGTAGCGTTGAGAACTCGCTCGTACTCTGCGACAACTTCCTCTTCTGGACGATTAAAGAAGTTATCGTTAAAACCCTCAATGAGATACTCCTTAATAAATGCCTGTAGACCGAACAAAGTTACCTTGTCTACATCCTTAAGGCGGCTCATACGAGGAGTGTAGTAGCTAACCATCTTAGTTAGTCCAACGGGATACTGTTCATGATGGGTACTCTTATAAAAGTCAATCATCAAAAGAGGATTAAACATTGTATCAATTCCTTTCCTTAAATGATTTCTTGTAGTTTGTAGACAGTAATGTCATCACTAAAGAGGATATCATGTCCTAGCGAATCAGTTGTATAAACGTGTTTAATCAAACCACTTTCGAGTAACTCACCCTTGAAAATAGAATCTTCGCAGTGAGTGATGAAGAGGTAAATATCTGCGGCGCCCGCATCTTTCAGAGCCTGCGCTGAATGGTAGAATGTACCGCCCTTAGAACAAATATCATCAACAATGAGGATATTCTTGTCTTTTACAATCTCTCTATTGATAATATCCACACCGAGAATTTTGCCAGTTTCCCAATTTCTGCGCTTCATGCCGAAACTATAAGGGCGCTGACAATTCTCAGAATATCTCTTCATAGCCCCTTCGTCGGGATAATACATGACAAGATTATCGTTTCCGATATCGAGTAAAGTGCGTTCAACGAACATAGTATTCGGACGATTTTCCACTCTATCAATTAGCGCAGGTGTTACATTACTATGAGCATCATAGATAACTACCTTGGTGAAATCAAGAGAGTTGATAATATCTGCAAAACTCTTGAGAGTGAATACATCGGTTGCGTCCTTAACTCTATCCATGCGGGCGTGCGGACAGTAGGGCATATAAAGTGTGACATTTTTACAATCAGCATAGTGCTTCCGCAGGCAAATTAGCGAGAACAATTCTGCATCGTTGTTATACTTCCAGTAGATATCGACATTATAGGTCTTAAATAAGGAATCTTTAGGAGCAGTCATGTGCAGCGTTCCATCTGGAAAATGATCTTGACTAACTGGTATCCAAGTTTTATCCTCAAAACTCCAAGCTTTGTCTATTCTAGAGCGAACAAATAGCATATTAAGCCTCCTTAAACAATTTCAATCTGGCAAGATTCCATAACTTTAAGAGCTGCTTCATGTGCTGCAACACTCGTACCAGCGCACCAGTCTTTGTGACACTTGATCTTCTGATTAGGACGAAAAGCCCGCATGATAAGAGCATTGGACACCACACAAATGTCGGTGCATACGCCGCAAATTTCAATGGTAGTATCTTCATCTACTGACATATTTACAGACATACTTCCCCAAATGAAAGTGCCAAAGGTATCCTTATCGACGATGTAGAGATTCTTCACCTTGGAAACTCCATTAACGAGTTCAGGAATAATCTCCCATCCTTCAGTATCCTTGATACAATGCGGGACCGGTAGGAACTTTCCTTCCAATGTATCCAGATAATCTGGGCCATGGGTATCACGGGTGAAAATTACCGTGTCATATTCATTGATGTGCGCAGCAATATTCTTCGCAGCCACTTGCGCGGCTTCAGAGCCAAGAGACCCTGTTACGAAATCGTTCTGCATATCAATTACAATTAGAATTTTCTGCATAATATAGAAAACTCCTTTCCTCATTCTTTATATATATTATAAAATATATTATTATAAAAATAAAGAGACTCTTATCAGCTAGATAAGAGTCTCTTGTATTTAGTTTTCTAGTCCAATAGGAACGACATCCATAACACTATCGGGATACAAACTCCATCCGCCCCAAGCTTTCTTACTACCTTGAATTTCAGCTAGCTTTTGATTAGCGTCGATCATATCTGCTACATAGATAAGCGTATCGTCGTTAAACTGGTGTGACTGTGACATTTGCGTAATAATTGTTCGTTGAGTTTCAAAGGAAGCCAAAAAGCTTCTATACTCGCAGGTAGTTAAAAGCATTGCCAATGCAATAATAACTGCTACTATTCCAGTAAGCAGTGTACTTACAAGATAGAGTGTGCTATCCCAACAACTCTTATTGAGTGCCTTCAATGAAACACCAAAGACGATGATACAAATAAAAAGAATAATACCCCAGTAAAGCATAATCTATACTCCTTAATCTTCAAAATGATTGGCAAGGTGTAAAAACATAAAAGAAAAATTTCCTGCAATAAAACCAGTAATATAAATAGCAGAAGGAGGGACTATTGTTGCTAGCATAGAGCCAACAACAATAGTAATCAGCCACAGACCGTAGAAGATAATTCTCATACTTCGTCCTGTGCCTCCTCCATATCGGGAGTAGTCTCAGTCTCTTTGATAATACCCTCAAGTACCTTGAACTCGTAAGTCTTAGACTTGAAAGCAGTGAAGGTGCGGCGGTTAACGATACGAACCACAACGCCCTCTTTAACATGAGTTTTGCCGATAGGATCGGCCAAGTCCTCGAAATACTTGTTAATGCGGTCCTGCAAGTCCTCGGCAGTAGTGAACTTGAAGTTCTCAATCACCGGGACACGATTAAAGCCATGCTTCTCACACCAAGCAGTAATCTCGTCAGGAGTCCACTCGCGCTGACCATTCTCGGAAGTAATGCGATAAATCCACATATGAGACTCACCGGGCTTGCAGCCGTAGGAGAAGATAGACTTCTTACCGAACAACTTTTGGAAAGCCTTATCTTTTAGCTTGGAGTTATCGCCGATAGGCATGATGGTATCGTTCTCAGAGGGACCGTAGTACCCCACTACCTCGTAAAAGACCTCCATACCAGGATCAAGATGGGGTTTCAATGCCTCATGGTGAGACATACGAAATAGATCATTGCCGTAGTAGCCCTGAGAGTTCTCAGTTACAACGCAACGGCGCGTACCGAGAACATAAGCCTGCTTCAGACGCTTCTTCATATGGAATAGACGACGGAAGAAGCCATTAGGTAGCTCAGCAAAGGTGTTCATGGATCGCTGAGAAGTGCCATGCATCTTAAGAGTCATATTCAGCTCATCGCCGGGACGGAACTTATCCAGATTGTATGCAAGCTGCTCGGTGTCAGTGTGCATTGCAAACTCAGGATAGGTAATACCCTCTGCCTTACGACCCTTGTAGGAAGTCTTAGGAGTGGTGCTCGGAGTCTTACGCTTAGGGATATACTTACGGCAGAACTCCTTGCCATTGATAGTATTTACCTTATTTCCGTTCTTCCAATGCTGATTGCCAAAAACCTCATAGACACGCTCAAGAGAGATGACGATGCCAGAACTCTCGTTGCCACGAAGCTTGATAGCCCGCACGTGAGAGCTATTTTCCAAGTATCCGCCTTGAGGAGTGCCATCAAGATTCTTCCGATATAGGGTGAAAGCGTCACCGAACCATCTCTCGATCTCTCCGTCCGTAGGAAGATAAAGCACTAACTCATTCTCCTTCATATTGGGTCCAACAATAACACCTTCATTAAAACAATCTGCCAACCACAGATTATCAGAATTAGGATCTTTATGGAGATTATTCAGTTTTGTCACTAGAGCGTAATAAGCCATTTAATTCCTGTTCCTCCTCTTTACTAATTCGTTTATAGATAAAACCTTTATATGTATTTCTCTATCCATTTAATACTCGATAAATTGCTTTATCGGTCTTTGCTTCTGGGCAAAATTCTCGATACGCCGAAATTGCAGTAGGAAAAATAGCTAATAATTGACCATCTTTATCATACTTGGCAATCGGCTATCTTCTTGCTTCCAGTGCCTTTTTCTTTGCATCTTCTCGATGACCATCTTGATAAGCTTGCTTTAATTTTTCACTTCGCTCTTCTTTTAAGGAAGGATTGTCGATAAACTTCTATTTTAGAGAGTTGCTAATCTTTTCATTTCTTTCGTGACTATAAGTCCGATTTTTAGCAGCTAAAGTCATATGTCGTCGATATTCTGGATCCTCCCATAGCAACTTAACAGATTCGCCTATCTATTTTCTAACTTCTTCCGTTTGATAATTTCCGCCCGGAGAGACATTGTAACCAAAATCTGTATCTAAAAGATTTAATTCTTTGATTGTGTCTATCTCTTTTTGTTGAATTAAATCTTCATTATCAGACTCTAATATCACTTCTTTAGTTACATTTTCCCAGCCATATTTTTCTATAGCATATCCGACGCGCTATCCTTTATATCTTCCTGATGCTCGCTGTTCGATAGAATTTTTAGTAATTCCGCAGTATTTTTTCCCATTTGGGAAAGTGTATAAATAACAGATCATCTAAATAACCTCCTAAATCTTTCTACTTATATTAAAAGTCATTAGGAGGTTATTTAGAAGTTTTGTCCAATTGCTACTTCATTTTATTCCTCTTCATTCACATCGTAGCCTTGACTAATCATGACTGCTACAGCCTTATAAACCATGCGTCCAAGGCTCTTAGACTTGCCCTTCCGCGCAAGTCCCATTTCAATCAGATTGCCGATAAGTCTTGCCATTTTCTGAGAAGTCAACGGCTGAAGAATCATATCTTGGCTTTTGATTTCATCAATCGTCATGGCTTCCTCGGACTCATTCAAGATGCTAAGAATACGCATCTTGTATTCTCCCTCTTTTTCGGGAGAAGGGCGATGAACTCTTACTCTTCCAGGCATTTACTTAACCCCCTTGTAGGAAATGACCTCAAGATTTTCAATCTTTGTGGAAATAGATGTCTTACCAGTATAGACTACTGCAATCTTGGTGTTTCTATCAACGCAGATGACTTTACCAGTGCGACCGTCTCTCACTCTTACGATAGTTCCATCACAAACATAGGGCATCATATAGCTATCTCCTCTCTTGTTACATCGTAATGTCGATACCTTTTTCATGCAGGATATTGATACACTCCTGCAAATAAGCGTCGTCGTGTTCAGGGTAAATCATATTACCCTGCTTAGCAGATTCATAAATCTCTTCATACTTAGAATCAGAAATCCATGTATCCTCACCTAATGTACTTCCTCGCCAGTTAGGATTCTTCCAAATCTTATCTGGATGATAGCCACGCTTCTCCATCTCGTCCATAATCAGATAATGATAAGCGACAAGTAGAGCAGGGTCATGTGTAAAAGCGTAGTCTACAGTTGCGTGTTTCTTGCCCCAGCCTTTTCCTCTCAAAGCCGCACATTCTCGATGCTGACCCAAGAGGCGCTGACGGTCAAGATAGGGAATAAGTTTTTGATGCCAGATACGAATGGTTATCACTTCTTTCTTCCTTAACTTTCTATATATATTATAATATATTTTATGATATTTTTCAAATAGATATTTATTTTGGCCAAAAGTTGATATACACTCATTATCATTTTTTAGATAACAATAGAGAAAATAATGAAAGGGGCAGATTGTCTATGTATTCTCAGATGATGAGCGGAGAAAAAGTAACTCCCTATTTAGTGCGTCTAGTAGCTGATACTGAAGACGAGATTGCCACCCTTCCTACCCACTATGCCCCTGGCAGCACTTGCGAGGTTGTCGCAACTTCTACAGTTTATAGATTGAACAACCAGGGTCAATGGATTAAACAAAAGTCAAGTGGTGGCGGAGGCGGTGGGACAGTTGTCGTTGAAGGCAGCTTAGCCGATATTGCAGACATTGATAAATTATTTGGTTAAGGAGTGAGTCCTAATGGCAGTCGCATTAGAAAACCTTATTGACCTTAACCTTTTATCTCACTATGATACAAAACTCAAAGAATGGGTTAAGGAACAGATTAAAAAAGGTGGAAGCATTGAAGTAACACAGCGTTCTGAGCTTCCTGAGGTAGGCGAAGAAGGCAAAATCTACTTTGTAGAAGATGCCATCTTGCAATATACCGCAGCAAATGGCTATCAAAAGATCGGTGGAACTGGAAGTCCGCAGAAAATTGAGTGGCATGACTTTTAATTAAAAAGGGTCGAAGTATTTAATACTTCGACCCTTTATTTTTTTATCTACCCATATAATAGTTTGGATCCTTCTTCAACCACCAGTCGATGTTCTCAGGGTCTTGCCAACGCTCCCAAATTGTATCAAGAGATTCAATGTCATGGAAATACATTTCTGCGCCAGGTCGGATTAACCGATCGTCATGGTAGTGGCCGCAGAGCCATACTTCCCAATCAACTTTACTTTTGATATCTTCAAGCCAAAGTTCCATACTCTTATCTACTTTTGATTGGTCAAGACCAGAGAGAAACAAATCTCTTGGCTCCCAAGAAATGGGACAAGTATGGGTTAGGACAAAATCGTAACGCTTGCCCTCAACCCATGCGCCAATTTCATCCATTTCTTTTTTGGTTAGCTGTTCGTCCTTGAACCAACCAGTCCAGCTATCTGTATCTTCTGGACGGCCTCCAAGTCGATACCACTTATCTACGGAATATGCCCCGCCGATAACAAGGACAGAGTAGTCATGAATGTTGTAGCTCTCTCCATCAAAAAGGTATCTGATATTCGGAAATTCTGGCTCATAATAGACGCCGCCATCGACGTCTTCGTCATACATTTGCTCCATGGAAAGGTTTTCTGGACGCTCTTCATGGTTTCCGCGAACCGCGTAAATGCGGAAGCCTGTATTATTAACATTCCTTTTATTCTTGCGGTCTGTCTTATTCAGATAGAAATTAAGCCCCATATCGCCAAGAATAATCAATGCAGTTTCATCAGGAGGATATCCAATATGACTAAGTCTTTCAAGGACTTGACCATGAGTATCTCCTGTAACAAGCCAGTTTTTAATCACTTAGGATTTCTCCTTTCAATGCACTTTTTACGATATTGTACTGTACGTCATCTAGCAGTTCATCAACTGCGGTATCAAAAGTTTTACCAACCTTTTCGCAGAAAGCGTCTGCAGTTTTAATTACATCAGCAATCGCTGCATCTGCGGAAGTGCGAGCCTGTTCAAGGTTAAAGTATCCCTGCTTAACAGCTACGAGAAACTCTGGATGCTTAGGATGCAAGCACGCTTCATAAGATTCACCACTAATGTATCTATGGATGTACTCCTGAACTCGCAGGAGATGATGAAGCTGTTTTGGGTCGTATCCATATTCAGCCAATACTTCCAACTTACTAGGATACTCGTGTTCCATGGCATGATACTTCTCCATAGCAATACCCTTCATAGTTTTAACTGCGCTATATGGAGAATAATGGGCAATCTGTTCGCGCGCCATAGTCAGGCGGCCCCATTCACTTTCAAAGAGAGGGTTTAAACAAGCATAAGGGGTAAACAGAATTTCAATGAAGTTAAGGTTTTGCTTGCGAAAGGTGGCGAGCATTAAGCGAATATCCTTTAAGTCAGTATGCTCGTTATTTGCTCTTACATGAGTGGTGCTAATAGGTTTCTTGTTGAGAACTATTTCATCAAAAGTGGGAGTAACAATCAGCTTTGTATCAACATCACTCTTAGGAGTTTCAAGACCATAGTTCTGAGAACCTTGCAGGAAAATACCGACGATTCTGGATTCGTCGAATCTCTGCAAACTTTCATCGAGATGGTCATAGACTCTACTCATAACATCAGTCATCACCAATAGCCTCCATTTCTTTAATATATCTTTCGGGAATAGGGTGTACGGTAATTAGTGTATCTTTGCCACGCCAGATATAAATGTTACCTCGATACACTCTAATAGAGCAGGTATTAGTCTGATCTCTCTTGTTCTGAAGATACGAGAAGAACTTAGGGAACTTCTGGAACTGATTGATAGTCGCACCAGATCGCTTAGCTTGTTTAGCCAACTTCTTAGCTTCTGCGAAACTCTCACATCCCTCAGTTCTCTGAACAATGCGCTCTTTGCTATGACGAGTAATTTTTCCCATTATTACAACACTTCCTCTCTTTCTGTCGCCTCTAGATAGGTTCGAATAACATCAGCCTTACTCTCAAGGCTATTTGCTTCCTCGATTAAATTCTGCGCTTTCCAGTATAGCTGAGTAGCGAATTTGTCTAGCTCTTCTCTTGATTTGTCAAAAAGACCAGGATATTCTGCTTCGAGATCTTCTAAATCTTCTTCCTCATACCACTTTAGATTGAGTTCTGAAAACTTACCCATTAAATCTTCCTCCAAGTAAAAGGATTATAATAAACTATTTCGTTGCAAGCAGGACAAACTGTCAAAAGTCGACCGGTGCCAAGCCCACGGGTAACTTCATTAAACCTACAATGAAAAACGCACTTGCATTTTTTGCATTTAACTCGATAGCCAATATGTCTCTGCTTTCCAATAATAATCATTATCTAATCTCCCTCCATCCATTCTTCTCAATGATTGCTCTCATATTTTGAACGCCGACAGGATTCATGCTATGAATATGAACAGGATAATTGCGACCAGTTTTTTCCAACCAATTGAGCAAGTTAATGTAATCGCCACCATTTTTAGCATATTCACCAGCATCGTGGTCAATATCAATAAGTTCAAAAGGGTCTTCCATGAATTCAGCCTTTGTAATAAGAAGCATGGCTTCATGTGTACTTCTGGCCCAAGCCCATTCAGCACCAAATGGAGCAATGCGTACATCATCAATCCACAGTTTCATTATATACCTTCTTTCTTAATTAAATAATTCTGGAGCAACTCGTGGGCTATAGTTACGAGTTTCAATCAGGTGATTATGATTGTTATGTGCGTTAAGAATATCCTTTCCCTTGGCATTGCCAATAGCAATCATATAACCGAGATGATCTTTAGCTTCTCTTCTCTTAATTCGACAAGTTTTAAGCATACGGCCTAGTTTGACGAAAATGATGTTTCCAGGAGAGGTAAACTCAAACTTGTGGAGCAAATCTTCTTGCAATTTATCTTGCTCAGACTGTACAGTTGCATAATATTTCGTGATAGCCGGAATCTTTTCAGCAGCTTTGCCAAAGATTTCTACAGCCTGCCGCAGTTCCTCATAAGCAGCCTCTGCTTCTTCTTTTGTTAAAGTAGGAATGGGGTCTTCGCTGGCTCCCTTACCATCAAGAGTAAGATACTGCAATTCCTGCAGTTTATCTTTTAAACTATTCTTTGCATACTTCTGAGCTGCCTCTAAGGTATTGAACCTACCAGCCGCATAAATATTATCAGTCCAATGATTTTCCTTGGCATAAGCATAATATTTATTTTCTTTAATCCACAGAATAACAAACATTTATCGCAAACCCTCTTTCTTAACTTTCTATATATATTATATTATAATTTTTCAAAAAAATAAAGGGGAGCTATATAGATAGCTCCCCTTATTCTTATACCGAGGGTACAGCTTTCGTAGAATCGCTGTTCACATCAGCGTTAGTGGCTGTAGTAACAGACCAGTTATCTCTCGGATACGCTCCTGTAGTACATGGATTACAAGTAATCTTGTCACGCCAAAAATCTTCACAGGAACATTGTGACACCCAAGGCGCATTTACTTTATGACACCGAGGGCAAAGCCAACCTTCCATCATCATTGGTTTACCTCCTTAAAAATCCCAGCTATTACCATTGATAATAGCTTTCGCATACTTGTTATTTGCCATATCCTTAGCTTCAGACAGCTCGTTCTTAAGAATAGACAAAGTATCTTCGTCCATGCCCTTAAGTAGTGAGATAGACAGAACCTCGGACAGATTGTTGATTACCGTTTCGAGTTTTGCAATTCTATCAATAGTACGATAAGAAAACAAGCACTCAATGCCAGCCTTATCGGTAATCTCTCTGAAACGATGGCAGAAAGATACTAGACTCTTGTTGTTATCTGCCATAGCCATCTCAATCTTTTCAGAGTAGTCGATGTTCACCATAGCAAAACGATCAAGACTTGCTCTATCCAAGCAATAGCGACCAGTGTAGTTATTATCTGCACCAGTACCAACCGTATTACCAGCAGCGATGACTCTAAAGTTAGGGTTTGCACTAACTTTGCCGTTGGGGAAGTCGAAGTATCTATTCGCGATGGCCGCGTTCAAAATAATCAGGGTCTCAGGGATAGACGCGTCCATCTCGTCCAAGAAGAACAGACCACCCTTCGTAAAAGCTTTATAAAACTGGGTTTCCTGATAATTGCCGTTGGCATCAATGAAGCCAGTTAGCTTGTACTCCTGCGTAACGGCATTGGTGAAATAAAAATCCAGACCCAGAGATTCCGCGACCTGCTGACAAATGACATTCTTGCCAGTGCCCGCTTTGCCGGTCAGATAAACGGGGATATCCAGATTGACGATATTGAGTACTTCGTCAAACTTCTCATGCGTAGTGCCGCAAATCTTATGTGTCGCAGTCGGCATCCGCACTTCATGGATCTCCGGCAGGAAACCATAAGTCTCGTGAATTTTCTCATCAATCTGAGGATACACTTTCGCCAGGATTTCCTCCACATTCACGTCGACGACCGCATCAGTCACCGCCTTCATCATCGCTTCGAGCATCTTATCTCTATTCATATCAGCAGACCTCCATATATTTAAGAATTTCTTCAATATCATTTTCATGTTCAGTAATCCACGCACGGTTAATCACATAGGTATTTTTATCCTTGATAAGAGTCTTCAAAACTTCAAGCTCAGGCGGACGGCCATAATCATGAGAAAAATTTTCTACCATACCAGGACAAGTTTCAAGGTACTTAAAGCCAATTCGTCTAAACATTGCAGGGTGAATCATCGGGAAGCAGATTTTCTGCAAATTAAAGCGTTCGCCATAGCCTTTAATCTTCACAGTCGGGAAAATAATCTGCTTAGTTCCTTTCGTAGGCATAAAACCAACCGACAATTCAGTTTGCACACCGGATAACTCAATGAGATTGATGGCGGATACAAGCGCCGAGCCCGCAGATGCCAGAACATCACTTTCTACGCCACAGCTACCGCCCGTAGCATAGATAATAGAGATAGTCTTTCTCTTCTTATGGAGTTTTTCCAGTGTAATCATAGATTCCGGCAGTCCTTTAAGAGCATTGGGTACATTTGGAACAAATCCTACCACTCTATTTTGGACTATGGGCTTAGGAATTGAATTGTAGATTTTACTTGTCAGTTTCTTATTTTTAGCTAAGCTGCTCTTGATATTTTTAACCGGATCTTCATAGCCATGAATCAAGAGAGATTGAGCTTCTTCATAAGAAGAAGTGCCACTCCACTCTTCATTTCCACGTTCTTGAGACGAATCTTCGTTACGCATGAAGCTATTGTTTTCACGATTATTGATAGTATTCAGTAAACTGTAAATACTACCAAAGTCTTCTCGATATAGAGAATAATCAGAAGCAGATTGTACTGGTGGTTCAAATGAAGATGTAAACAAACTTGGGAATGGCATTTCAAATGGATTCATCTATGTAACTTCCTTTCCTTACCTTATATATTTATTATATCATATATTAAATTATTTTTCAATAAATAGAAAAGACGGGGAAATAGCAATTTTCTGGCCATTTCCCCGTTTGAAAGGGTTTAGTGGATCTGAGCGTAACGCTCGCTATCCAGCTTCTCAAGAATCAGATCGAGTTCGTCCTTGCCGCTGAGAATCTGCTGAATCATAACAGGGCTAAAGCCACTTACATAGCTAAAGCCGTCACCGATTGCGGGAATGTTGTTATTGCGGGCGTTCAAGTTCCAGAAGATGCAGCTAGGCATCTTGTAACCATAGCGTGCCCACTTAGCCTTCATACTCTCAAAGAGAGTCTGGATGGCATCGCTGTGCATGCCATATCCCCAGCTACCCCGATCAGTAGAGTTACTGATAACACACTTGTCAAACTCCATATCAGAGAAGATATAGATGCGAGTAGGCATATCCTCAGGCTTTACACTTTGCTTCATTGCGGTGCTGAGCAGCATATCGAAGACAGCTTCGATATTAGTGTTCATACCCCAATCTGCACCAATGCAACGGCACAACTTATCGGTAATGTCTGCCCCCTCGAACTTCACCAACTCAGGATTACCAGAGAAGGTAATGAAGTGGTTGGCAAAAGGACCGTGCGCCTTATCTGCGATGTACGCACCCATAGAAACCGCAGCCTCCATAGGAACACCGGTCATAGAGCCAGAAACATCGACAACAGCAATGCCATTCTCGATATTATCACCGTAGTAGTTAGGAAGGTTCTCCCAATACTTCTGAAGCATCAGACGATCAGGATCGCCCAATCCCTTACGATTGGCTTCAAAGGCACGATGTGCAATGTCATGAGGATAGAGAGCACTGGCGTTAACCTTAGTCTCAGTGTCCTTAGCAAAAGCCTCGTACTTAGCCTTAATCATATCGCGGCGAGCAAACGCATTGCGATAAATTACGCCGGCGCGAGAAGGAATCTTATCGAACTCAATCTCGTCCCAACGATTCTCAGACATGAGGCGCTCGACAATGCGAATGCGCTCACGCAGAGTAGAGAGAGTCTTACGGTACTGCTTAGCAGTCATGCCGAAATGATTGCGGGTAATCACCGCCAAATGGCGAGATTCCTTAGAGCTGGTATTCTCAGACTTCAGCCACTTAGCAAGCAGAGAAGGAGTCTTGCAAGAAACATCCAAAGCCAGCTGATGGCGCATCAAATTGAAAGCGTCCTTCTCCAGAGGAGTGCCAACGAAGATATACAGGTCATCCCAGCGACCGTACTCAGGCACAAACTGGAGATTACGACGCATAGCCTCAGTTTCGTAAGAAGCGAGCCAATTGGTTACGACGCGGAAGAAACGACGCTCGCCCTGGCCGCCGCGCACATCACGCAAATAGAACAGGCACTTCAAAGCATGAGCTTCATCCTCGTCAAAAGCAGCCTTGAACAAAGTGATGCAATCTGCGTCAGAGCGAGTGCGATATGCTCCACCAAGCGCGAACAAATCCATAAGACCATTCAAAGTAGACTTATGGGTAATGGCACCATTCTCAGTCAAGGTAAAGTTGGTATCTTGCTTCATAGCGTTCATAAAAGTATTCATCGTATCAATCTCCTTTTGATTTTTAGTTACTCACTTGGACAAGGGAGATTAGATTCTAGACCTTATCTTTTCGGTTCCGTTGGGTTTAACCACTTCCCTACCTCCGCCATATAGTGGTGGGGAGGGCAGGATTCGAACCTGCGTAGCATAAGCGACGGATTTACAGTCCATTTTTTATTGCTGTTAAGGTCTTATGGAGCGAACGGTGAGATTCGAACTCACGCCCTTACGGGTCACACGGCTTTGCAGGCCGGGGTCTTAAACCACTTGACTACGTTCGCATTTGGCATGGCGGAGGCCATAAGATTTGGATGTTTCGAACCATCTTCAACCGATACCTCTTTGATTATCCGGTATTACGCGATAGCCGGCGCCATTGGTACCCAAGGTGGGATTCGAACCCACAGCGGTCAATGACCGGCAGGGTTTGAGCCTGCTGAATATCCCAGTTCTTCTACTTGGGCATAAATATAGAACGAGGCCTCGCTCTATGATTTTTATTTATAGCGCCGACTCAGACACTTCTCAAGTGCAACCTCACCAGTCTCTAGCTTTATATCAGCTTCATACTCGGCATCAACTGTTTCTAGCACAATATTGTGTTACCCTTTAGCTACTATAAACCAAGTTTACTCTTGGAAGGTTTCTCGATTACCCTCACCTTCAACGGCAGAATCTACTGCTTGACGTCAAGCACTCTTTTTACTGACGGGTGCGGCGCTGTGAAGTCAGTTTAAGGATTGAGAAGAAGTTCTTCCCTTACCTTATATAAATATTATATCATAATATTTATATTTTTGCAAATTTCTCATTTGCTTTCATCACTCCACCTCTTGCGACCAGAACTCGCGGCGGCAGTCGGAGCATTCGCGTCCCATAGTTGCACAGTCACCTCGTGCGTTCCTGTGCGACGGGGAAATTGAGCAGGGGTATATTTGCAACACACCGTCATCTCCGATGCGTGCCTCCGGATACTGCTCCAGAAACACGCTCTGCCGCGTCTTGCGCGGGTGTTCCTTCGACCATTGCTCAACGGCAGCAATGATTTTACTATAATGTTCATCAGTTACAAAGTTGTTAATGTTACATTTGACCCCTTTAAGCGGGCAGTCGATACATTCCTCGTAACAGCTACATAATCTTCTGCGCTCCTTTAGAAATTCTAAAGCGTCCATCTTTTACCTCCTATTTCTCGTCTAATTCGTTGGCGGAGGATAAGAGACTCGAACTCTTACGCCGTTGTTCACGGTTACTGGCGGTTTTCAGGACCGCTCCCTTGCCAATTAGGGTTAATCCTCCAAATAGAGCAGTTTTATATCTTGCTCAGGATACTTTCTTACAGGCTGTCAAGCATATCGTTCTTGGCAGCAACGACCTCGGTCAACTCATAGAGGGCATCGTCCTTATAATCGACCATCTTATCGAGATAAGCCTCCGCATCGACATACGCCCAATAGGCCTCGTCAACCTTTCGATTGGCACGGGCAACCCGCTTCTTGGCAATCTTCTCCGCACACCGCAGAGCAGCGAGCTTCTTACCCTTCTCCAGAGAGAATGCATCACCAGCATGGCAAACGGCAACACCTCGCACAGTCTTGCCTGCATAGGTAGAAACTGCGATTACGCGAGAACCATTGGTATAAAACTTATACTTCTCAATCGGATACATAACTTGTAACTCCTTTTCTCATTTACTATATATATATTATAATATAATTTTTAATTATTTTCAAACTGTGCTTTTGTTTGGGGAAAGGTCTTTCCTCTTTTATCTTATATACATATAATACAATATATTTTGAAAAAATGCAAAAAAAAATAGGATAAGCCAAATGGCTTATCCTATTAAATCATTGAAACTTCCCCAAGCAACATCAGCGGCAGGAGAACCCCATGTTCCATCGCCTCGAAGATATTTTTCGTTATCATTAGCTTGAGGTGCTGGTACTAAACCTCTCGTGCCCGCGGCCGTAGAGGAAGCCCCAGTCATAGTATCTACATTGTTTTGAACTACTGTCCAGTCACTTGCTTTATAGCTAGAACTATAATTGCTGATACATATAATCATATCACCTACTTCAAGCTTGCCCAGAGAAGCAATCTCGAAAGATGCATTAGCTTTATATGTCCAACCGACTTTGTAATTCTTTAGACTAGTAAGATCGGCAGCACTAGAGACGACACCTTTAAAGACTAAAGAAGAAGAAACCGCGGTTTGTAATGCATTGACCGCGGCTCTTGCTTCTTTATCTTTAAGGGAGTAAATGGTACTGCCGAGTTCTACATTGGAAATGTACTTATTCGCCATTTACTCACCATCCTTTATTTTCATAAACGAGCATTTAGCTCGCTAGTGCTAGGTTACTGAACAGTAACTTCCTTAGCGGTAACAACCACATCGTCCACATTAAGTTCAATTGCTCCAGCGGTAAACTTAGTCTTTTCAGCATCGACACCGGCCTTATCATAATTAACACCGCTGACTACAGAAGTCTTATCACCGGTAAAAGTTGCGGTAATATCCGCAGAAGCACCAGTGAAGGAAGCAGCAAACTTATCACCAGTAAAGGTAGGAGCAGAAGCTTCGGCTTTGGTAATACCAGTAACAACAGTAGTACCAGTAGCAGCTAGCTCAGGAAGCGTACCCGCATCAAAAGTGCCCTCGGTATAAGAAGCTTTAGCACCCTGCTTGAAGGTAGGCAAAGTATTGGCGGTGAAGGAGAAGCTCAAAGTCTCACTTGCATCATCAACATTAGCACTCCATGCGGCCTGAGAACCAGCAGTAAAGGTATCGTCACCATTAGGAGTAAAGGTATCCTCAGCCTTAGTAGGCAGAGTACCAACAGAAGTGACCTTTTTAATAGTGTCGGTAGCAGGAGTAACAGTTACAGTAGGAGCAGAAACAGAACCAGAAATCTGAGTACCATTCTCGGCATCCTTAGCAATAGAAACAGTACCAGCAGCAGTAACAGAACCATTTACATCACCTGAAGGTGTATAATCGCTCTTGGTTAAAATAGCAGCAGTAGAAGTCTGAGTAAGTTCAACAGCAATAGAACCAGCGGCATTACCCTTAGCTTTTAAGCCAGAAATGGTCTGGCCTGCAACAGTACCAGTAGCAGAGTCCTTCTTAGCAAGCTTGCCAAGACCCATATCGGTAGCAAGAGTATCAAGATTGATATTAGCAGAAAGATTCTGAGTACCAATAGTGACAGTCTTTAGAGCATAGATGCTCTCATCGCCGAGCTCATGCCATGTAGCAGGCTCACCGCCGTATACATACTCCTTAACTCCGATGATAATTACATCGCCTGCGGCGGGATCAGTAATATCATCAAAGGAGGTGACTACGCCACGGAAATGCATAGAGCCAGAAATACCAGCAATAGCAGCCTGAACCTGAGCACCAGTAACAAGGCCCTGCTCATCAGCGCCAACACCCGCGGCAACATCTTTCTTAGCAGCGGTACCAAGAGTAGCAAGAAGCTCACGGGCCTCAGCATCTTTTAAGTAATAAGTCTTATCACCGATTGTAAGCTTAGAAATCACAGGGATATTTTTAGGATCAAAAATAGGCATAATTAAATTTCCTCCTAAATAGATTATTTGAAGACGACAGTTTCATCTTCTAAATTAACTGAAGCACTAATCTTAGTGTTCAGTTCATCTGTAATCGCTTTTTGCGTCATTGTACCATCCACATTCTCTCCAGTAGTAGAGTAAAGTTTCATAATACCTGCGGTTTCCGCTGACGCGGTCGGAAGCGAACCCGGCCCAATTAAAACAAACTCAACGCCATTGTAATAATACAAGTCGTTGGTGTTATTGGCATCAATATAAATTTTATTTTCATTAGGAGTGATTTCCTAAATACCATCAGCATCCTTGAAAATCTTTCCGCCAATGAAATAAATGCGTTGGAAGATAGTATTCTCATACTCAAGACTTCCATAAGTTGATACACCATCACCAACAATTACGCAAAGACCTTGTTTAGCAGTATCTACTAAACAGATTTCTCCTTTTTTGGGAATAAAACTATCTTTTACCTTCTCGTAATTGTAATCATTGTCGCGGCGTAACTTAAAAACAACTTCAAATGTTTTAATAGCCATATATTTTAACCTCCTATTGTTGCAGGAGCGCCGCCAGCATCTAAAATGATTGTATCAGTATTCTCAATTGCTGGAGAAGTTATCTATACTCTGGTACTGTCATCAGTATCTAAAAAAATCAAACGATTATCCTCGTCTGTTGTAAAGATCAACTAACCTTCTTTAATTGGAATATTATTGAGATTGGCAAAAGAACCTTTAAGAACTACTAATTCAGCCATTCTTACAAATCCCTCCTCTCACATAGATATAAAAACTAATGCAAATCATTTTGCCACATTTGGCCTGAAAAATTCTAAAGCCACTTTGCGTTTGCACCGAGCGCGGTCCAGTCTTGCTCATATACAAAAAGAAACCCCTGTCACGAATGACAGGGGTTAGGCAGAACACTTGCAGGTGTTAAGCTCTCTCGGTTTTCTCATATATATGATAAACATTGCTGCAACAATGAATTGGTGCCAGCTCTGAGAGTCGAACTCAGTCCTCTCGCCGTATGAAGGCGGCATCTTAACCATTTGACCTAGCTGGCATATAGCCCTCTTGCGAGGGCTATTTTTAAAAATTATCGAATTTATTTACCATGGAGACGTTTACTTTTGTTAGAGTACAAGACTCAACAGTCGTGTTTTTCATCCACTGTCTACGAGCAATTTCTGCGTCCTCGTCAGACATTGACTCCTCAAAAGCATCATAAGCCACAGTCAACTTAATCTTCTGCGGATTGAGGGTTAAAGCGCCATCAGCAACCGTGACATTAGAGGGAGAGAAAGTAATCCAATAACAGACTTTATCTTTCTCAAAAGAAATGTTATACTCATCCTTAGAGTAGAGATCAATCTTCTTGCAATAAGCTGTAGTGACCCACCCATTAGACAATCTAACGGTAACATCATAAGAGCTATTGCGCTCATAATTGATGTTCAAATCCATGAGGGTCTCTTCCAGAGGATACCCTTGCTTTAGGTCGAAAGCGATTGCGCGCAGACAATCAAAAGTAATGTCAGCTACTTGAGACAACTTAACGACCTTTTCAATATCCTCTTCCCAACCAGTACCGAGCTTATCAACCATATAAGCACGAACTTCGTCAGGAGAGGGACAGGTAATCTCAAAATGATAATGGAAGCGGCCAGGACGGTTAATAAGAAATTCGTTCAACTGACGAGGATCATTACAGGTAATGACGAACAGCTTCTTACCGTTATCCATACCATCGAACAGACTAAGCATCTCAACCTGCGGATCGTCCTTCTCTGTCTTGGCGAAAGTCTTTTCAAACTCGTCAAAGATAATCGTTACCTCTTGCTGAATGGAGGCAAGAAAATTGCTGATGCCGGGAATAGCGGTGTCAACGATAATGACTGGCATATCGGCCTTAATAGACTCTTCCGCAATCATGCGAGCAAGTAGAGATTTACCAATACCCTTCTTACCGGAGAGAATGACACCGAAGTTTCTCTCACTTACAGCAAAAGATTTTAGAATCTTTTCTGCGCGACGAGCATGATTGCCATAGATTGTATCCTCGTTAATAGCGAGGTCATCATGCTTAATAAGCCAAAAACCCATCATTGGATTAAATCCAACTGAGTAAGTAGCAATAGGAAGCTCCTTATAAGTCTTTACATCTTCGCCATAGACTTGATAACGAGAACCTGCGTTTACTATGTTCATTCCTTTACGTCCTTTCAATGTATATTGGCGCGGGGCTGCGGATTCTAACCGCTTTTTCAGCCTTTTAACGCTGATGGTCTACCTTTAGCCTAGCCCCGCATATGGTGGATCTTCGGGGAATCGAACCCAGGACCGTGCGGTTATGAGCCGCGTGCTCTAACCAACTGAGCTAAAGATCCATATGGTGGAAAGAAGTATATTTATTGAAGCATCTAATCTAGATGGTGCGCTTCTCCCCGTTACCGCACGAGCCACTTAGTGGTCTCCCTA
>OGNQ01000015.1_pt1 | contig 153463 bp, 141 predicted proteins | sample 1573481 | NCBI WGS metagenome assembly OGNQ01 (sample SAMEA2581920, study PRJEB24529) | metagenome | biome: Human gut stool | place: China | collected 2011 | reverse complement strand
GGGCGGTAATGCCACCAATAACAAAACCTATAAAGATGTGTATTTAGTGTGCGGCTCTGCGGAGCCAGCGGCTCCTGAACCGGAGCCGGAACCGGAAAAAACCTGTTCGGATTCTACTTATAAGCTCAGCCACAAAAGCGAGTGTTGCCCCTCTGCTTCCAAGAGTGATAGGGATTGTTATTCCTATCAATGGAGGGGCGGTGCGACTTCGGCCGGCAACGAATCCCGCTGTTGGGATAATGATTATAAAGAAGGGGATTGTTCTTATGAGTGTACATTTGAAACACTTGGCCGTTGTAGTGAAGTAGAATGTAGTGGCGGCGTAATTGAATTTCGTGATTATGAGTGTACACAAGAAAAGAATGGTTGGTAAGCTGTAAAATTGTTATTTTTATACCCCCGGTTTAGGCCGGGGGCTTTTTTGTATTAGCCGTTTACAAGGTTGTTTATAAAAAACTACAATATAAAAAAGTCTGCCCGGGTTTATCCGCGGGTATTTTACAGCAGGTGTTTTATGCTCCATTTAACCAAACCGCAAAAAGAAACTATTTATATGAAAATCACCCGTGTGCTTTTGGCCGCGTTGTTTTTAGTCACGCCGCTGATGTTTTTTACGGACTTGACCGAAAACCCCTTTCAAGTGCAAAATACCGTTTTGTATGTGCTTTTGGCCCTGATTTATGCCACCATGGCCGTTAAGTTTTTGCGTTCCAAAACCATTGATTTTACCAAAACTTTTTTTGATTTGGCTTTTTTTGTATATGTGATTGTGTGCGCCGTCACTTGGCTGTCTGCCGTATCGTCCGAGCCGCAAGCCCTGCGCCAAACCATGTTCTACAATATGCTTAATTACGGCACCCTACTGTTGGTGGTGGCGTTGGGGGCGTATGTCGTCAGTAAAAACGTGGTGTTTTCCGGCGTGATTGAAAGCAAAACCAACTATATTTTATTGTTTATTGTTTGGGGCGCGCTGTGGCTACTGCTGCCGTATTTGCATACTATGCTGTCCGCCGACAACCTGTTTGCGCGTATGTTTGACTGGTACGCCGTTTTATTGTGGGCGGCGGGGATTTGGCTGGGCATGCGCGTATTAAAAAAAGTGACGCAGGAAAACATTATCGTTTTAGTGTTTATTTCCGTTTTTCTGGCGTGCGTGTACGGCGTGTTGCAAGCCCTGGGATTGGAATTTTTATGGCCGTTTGAAATGAGCCAGTTTGCCAGTAAGGCGTTTTCCACTTTTGGCAACCCGAACTTTCTGTCTTCAGCCGTAGTGATGTTATTGCCCGCGATTGCCGTTTACTTTTTGCGCGCGGAAAGCAAAAAGGATATGCTGGTTTACGGCTTTTTAACCCTAGTATATTTACTGTATTTGTCTTTCGGGTTGGCGCGTTCCTGCTGGTTGGGGGCGGCGTGCGGGTTTATTATGATGTGGATGTTCGGCTCCCTGCGCAGTTTGGTCTGGAGCCGCCGTTTGCGCGCGTTTCTGCTTATTTTACTGGCGTTTGGGGTGTTGTACGGCTCGGCCTACTTCGGCGGCTCCAAAAGCCCGGTGGCGGCCCGCGCGGAAGAACTTTCCCAGGTGACTCCGTCCAATTTTACGTTGGATGTGGATAAAGACCACATTTTCCAATCCCTCCACCAACGCTTGTTTATGTGGGATGTTTCCAAAGAAATCTTTTTATCCCGCCCGGTGATGGGGGCCGGATTGGGCAACTTTCAAATGGCGTTTGCCCAAAACCAATATAAAACCTTACTAAAGCATCCCAATCTGCGGGAATTAAAAGCCCGCACCAACGCACCCCATAACGAGGTCTTCTTCCAACTGGCCCAAGGCGGTATTGTGGGCGTGGGGCTGTTCCTGTTTATGTTTATGGTGCTGTTTTTAGAGGTAAAAGATTTTGCTTCCCATAAAAAAGAGGGGGATAAAAAACAACTGTTGCAGGCGGTGTTCTGCGGTATTTTGGGTATGTTGGTGGATAATATGCTCAATATTTCCCTGCATGCGGTGGTGCCGGCGTTTATCTTTTGGTGGTTTGTCGGGGCCGAGGTCAGCGGTGTAGGTAAAGAAGACCGCACCGTGGCTATTACCGTCAACCCTGTGACCAAAACCGTAGGCCTGGCCGTTTTGGCGTTTTGCGGGGCTGTGATTGTGTGGCAAGGGTTGGTGCTTTGCAGTTATTTCCGCGGTTATGAGGGGCTTAAATTGCAGGCTTCCGGCCAAGTAAAAGAGGCCCAGGCCAATTATGCCCGCGCGTTGGCGCTCTATCCGGCCAATACGGAGGCCGGTTTGCGGTTGGGGAATACCTATCTGCAAGAAAACGATTATAAAAACGCATTAACCGCGTATGAAAAAACCCTCTCTGCCGCCGCGTATTATGACGAGGTCTATTTGAACGCCGCCCTGGCCGCGTTGGGCGCGGGGGAAGAAGAAAAAGCCGTACGCTATTTAACGGAACACTTAAAATTAAGTCCGTTTAATTTGCGCGCGTATGTGATGTTGGGCTCGCTTATCCGCCAAGATGTTATTTATGCCAACGACGATAATTTGAAATTATTAGACCGCGGGGTACACTTGTTCCCGTATGCGGCGGAATTGTGGACCACGCTGGGCGATATTTATGTAAAGCGGGACGAAACGGAATTTGCCAAAAATTTATATAAGCGCGGGCTGACGGCCGATACGCTGGACCGCACGTTATTGCAGAACCTAAAACGGCTCTACAAAAAAACGCAGGAGGCCCTGCCCCCTATTGCCGCCCAGGCGCAAAGAATACAGGATTTGCATGTTAAGGCGGCTAATTATTGGAGCCAATCCGTTTCCGGCCGGCGCAAATTGCGCACGGATATTGAAGCGTATATAAAAGATTTTCCAAACGATACCAACGGCCCCGTTTTGTTGGCGTTGTATTTCAACCAGGCGGGGAATGCCTTAAAATCCAAGGAATTGTTGGAAGGCGTACTGAAAGAACACCCGGAAGATTTATCGGCCAATTTGGCGTTGTCTTCCTTGCTGTACCGGGCGGAACAAACGCAGGATGCCGTCTATTACTTAAAAAGCGCGTTGTTCTATTACCCGGAAAACCCCACGGCTACCAAACGCCTGGCGGCCCTGGGTAAAAAATAGCTTTTTAGGGGCCGGCGGCAGGGAGAGAATAAAAAATAACTTTACAAACGCCGCTAAATTGCTATAATTCTATTATCTGTTATGTTGTAAATGTGTACAAAAAAAGGATACCTTTATTACAAGGGCAAGTGAATCTATGATAAAAATAAACAAATATTTAAGTGCAACTTTGGTTGCTGCTTTTATGTTCTTATCACTCGTGGGTGATAATGCGCCGTTGTTTGCGGCTACTTCGCCGGAAAAACAACTGGAAAAGGGTAAAGCGTTGTTTGAGCAGGAAAAGAACGACGAAGCCATGGAGTATTTTATTGACGTACTGCTTTCCGGCAACCGTAAACAGGTGGCCGAGGCCAATAAATACGTCAACATGATTCATAACCGTGTTGGCGGTATCCAAAACCCGGTGGAAGTGGATGTGGCTTTTAAGGAAGGGGAAGTAAAACGTCTTTCTGATGCGCAAACCGCCGCCGAAGCCCAAGCACAGCAGGATATGCTGTTGCAACGCACTGCCGCCGCAGACGACATCACGGAAGCCAGTTTGGAAGCCCGCACGGTAGCCAATGCCGTGGCGGAGGATTCCCAAGCGGCCGCGGAAGATGCCAAGGCGATTGCCCAACAAACCAAGGACGAAGTAAACGCCGCTAAAGCGCAAGCCAAGCAGGATGCGGCCCAAGTGCGCGAAGATGCCACCGCCGCGGTAGAAGATGCGCAAGCCTCCGCCCAAACTGTTGCGGAAGAAACGCAAGCCTCCGCCCAAACCGCCGCGGAAGAAACACAAGCCGTTGCACAAAATACGGCTAACGACGCCGCCCAAACGCTGACCGCCGCGCCTGTTGCCGTTGCCCAAGATGACGAAGATGAAGACGACGACGCAACCGCCGCCGCAACCGCCGCAACGGCTCAATCTTCCAACTCTACTTATACGGATTTAGTTTCTCCGGACGCTTTGAAAGCGCGCGAGCTGTACAGCCAGCAAAAACTGGACAGCATGAAAGCCGCCGTTATTGAACGTATCCGCAATACCAAAGGGGTGCGCATTTATTTCCGCAATGACTTGCCGGATGCCATTGATATTGACGGAGATGTGATTTTCCAAGGGACCCGCTTTAACTTGTCTGCCCAACCGTTGTTGGACGATATTTATTCCTTGATGGCGTTGACCCAAGGCGCCAGCTATATTATTTTGCCGGCCGGCTCGTATACGGATGACGTCACTTTGGGCGGTATCCGCCAAGCGATGGCCCTGAACTCTTACTTTGTACACAAAGGTATTTCTTCCGGCAAAATCGGCTACAATATGGGCTTGTATGACCAGGAACCCCCGGCCCAATTTGCCAATTTGGAAGGGCTTTCCATTGTGTTTGATTTTGATTCCGATTTGCCCAGCGCTATTGCGCAGGCGAACCAAATTTCCAAACAGCCGCTGCTCAGCATGGCGGTAGTGCCGGTTTCTAACGAAATTGACCCCTCCAAAGGGGAAGCGTTCGCGGTGGATTTCTCCGTGATTGAAACGGTAAACGCTGTGTCTAACTGGACGTTCCAAGTAGTGCAACACGCCAAAGACGGCAAATACTATGTGGTGCGCCAGCTGGAAGGCTTTGCGCCGGTTTACCACCAAATTTTGTGGAACGCCCGCAAAGGGATTATCGGGCCGGAACTGGAATGCGGTAAATATACGTTGGTGTTGACCGTCACGGATTCCACCGGTGAAAAGAAAACTTTGAGAAGACGTATCACCGTAAAATGCGGTACCCAAAAAGCCGCCGTGGCCGATGAAAAATCGCTCTGCACCAAATGCAATTACAAAACGGCCCGCTTGTGGACGAAACCCGGCCGTGTAATGCTGGCGCCCAAAGTGGAAAAAGCCGAAGAACCGGCGGCGCAAACGACCGATACGGTAAACGTCACGGGCCCGACCAACAAATCTACCGTAAATATTTACGAAGAAACGTTGCCGGCCGGTGCGTTGGATGATGCGTCTGCCGCGCCTATGCCCACGGACCCCAGCGCTTACGGCGCGCCGGAAACTACCACTACGGCCAATCCGTATGATGCACCCGTAGCCGGTACCGCGGCCGACCCGTATGGAACCACCGCTAATAATAACCCGTATGATATGCCGTACGACCAGTACGACGCGTCATCCGCCCAACAATAAGGATTTTTAGACATGGCAAATTTTAACCTTGCAAATTCTAAACTTGCGGAAACACTGATAGGCAAAAATATGAAGGCCCACCCGGATTGCCTGGGCCTTTATATCGGCCTGGACGAGATGTATATTGCGCAGACCTCCCAAAAGGACGGCGGGACTGTTTTGGAATCCCTCCTGCGCGTGCCGGTAAGTGATGTGGACCGCACCCAACTTAAACCGTTGGATTTGAACGAATCGTATTTCCAAATGGATAACTGGCTGGAATCTTTAACCAAAGTGGCCAGCCGCAAAAAATGGAAAACCAACAAAGTGGTGGTCAGCTTGGCCTCGCCGTTTTGTTTGTTGCGCCACTTTGTAATTCCTACGGTTATTGAACGCAAAAACTGGAAAACCAGTATCCCTTTACAAGCGCGTAAATATATCCATTTCCCGTTTGAAAAAGGCGAATACGCGTACCATGTGTACGAGTTTGAAACTGCCGCCACTAAGCAAAAAAAGATGGGCGTGGTTTTTGCCATGACCAGCAAAGTCATTTTGGAACGCTTATCCAAGGGCTTGCACTCGGCGGGGTTGGAACTGGTATCGGTGGAGCCGTCCGTCTTGTCTTTAAGCCGCGCGTTTGACGCCAGCGATAAAGAAGCCATTGGCAACGGGGGCCGCATTTATTCTTTCTTCGGGAAAGATTTGGCCAGTTTCGTCTTTTTGAACGAAGGCGCGCCCGTGCTGTTGCGCGAGGTGGAAATATCCGGCTCTTTACCGGCCGAACGCCGCCGCTTTGAAATTACCAACTGCACGGAATTTATTGCCAAACAGTTGGAAAAAGACCCCTTTGAAGAAGCGGTTATCGTGGGGCACGATGTAGACAACTGGATTACCGCGCTGGAAGCCGATTCCAAAAAGCCGGTACGCAAATGGAATTTAACGGAAGTGTACGGCATTGAAACCAAATCGGCGGGGGAAGTATCCGCTATTGGGGCCAGTGGCAAATTCTATGATTCCAAAGCCCCGGATTTGGACTTTGTAAAAGGCTCCCGGTTGAGCGATTACGAATTTAACGCGGCGCTTATGGCGTGGAAAATTGCGGTATTAGTAGTGGCCGTATTCCTGATTATGATTGTAAAAGGGTATTTCGGCGTGCAGAAGACGGAATCCCAGCTTAAACATGTCAAAGCCACAAACGCCAACCCGGTGAAGGATTTTGAAGGCTTAACGGCTTCTCAAATTTCTAATAACTTGTCGCAGATTAAGAGCCAAAACTCCAACCTGGAAAAGTTCTTAAAAAGCAACCCGATTACGCCCTTATTGGTGGAATTTGTGGATGCTATCCCGGCGGAAGTATGGATTACCAAAATGGAATATAAAGATAAATTCCCGGCGGAATCCGGCAAAACCCGCTCTTTTAAGATAATTGGCTCCATTAAATCGGGCGGGGACGGCCAGGCCGATTTGGCTTTGGGCGATAAATACCGCCGCGCCTTGATGGAAATGCCTTTAATAAGCTCTATTTGCGGGCAGGAAGCGCAAATTTCGTATCAGGATGTCTCCGTGCAGGATGAATCGGACGATAATTTTGACAAACCCCGCGCCAAGGATGCTACCGCTAAAAAAGCATCTAACGAAACCACCTTCTCGCTGGAATGTGGCAAAGAGGAGGAAAAATATGTCCGCTAATGCACAAGTGAATAAAATAAAAGCCTCCATAGAAAAAGGCTTTAAGGATATGCAGTTGGTGTTGCAAGAGGGCAACGTAAAATTGTTTGCCAAACAGTTGGTGGTAATTATAGCGATATTTTTGGTGTTCCGCTATTTTAACAACTCGTTCCAACAAAAAATTAATAATTACCGCGGGCAAATGGATGCCATCCGCTCCCAACAAACCAACGAGCAGGAATATATGGCCAGCAAAAAACGCTTGCTGGAGTTGGAGCCGCGCTTCCCGGATACGGCCTCTAAAAGCGAATGGTTAATGACGCAAATTTTGGATGTGTTTGCACAAGCCAAATTGACGCCTAAATTTTCCGGCACGCAAGCGGAAAACACCGCGAACCCCAACTATACGTTGGCGAATTTAGAGGTGGCCAGCAATGCTTCTTGGTTGGAATTTGCCCAGTTGATTGCCTCGGTGGAAAACCGGCCGGAATATTTGCGTATTTCCGAATTTTCTTTGGAAAAACTCAACGAAACCAATATGTTGGGCCAAAATAAAATAAAATTAAAGGTTAATACCTTGTTCCCCAAAGAGAAACTGGCGCCTAAATTGTTCAAAGACCAGGGGGGTAATTAATGATGAAGAATAAAATTCTGGTTATTAGCTTTTTAACCGTATTCGCCCTGGGGGCGGCACACGCGCAGGGGGTTCCTCCCGCGCCTGCCATGCCGGCCAGTGTGGATGAAAACGGGGAAGGGTTTGTCACCCAACGGGATGATGTGGCCGAAAAAGCCGCGAAAGAAAACCAAAATAAAATTGTGTATAATCCCAAAAACCAGCGGGACCCCACCCTGTCCCCGGATGATTTCTTGCTATTACAATACCGCGAGCGCCAGCGCTTGGCCGCTTTGGAAGCGGAGCGCCAACGCAAATTGGCCGAAGAACGCCGCAAACGCGAAGAAGCCGAACGGCGCCGCCAGTTGGAACTTGCGCGCATTAAAGACCCCACCATTGAGGTCCGCAATAAAATCCGCATAGGCGGTATTATTGGCAAGGAAGTGTTTATCGGCGATAAGATATACACGGTTGGTAAAGTTTACAAGGGTGCAAAAATTGTAGACGTACGCAACGAAGAAGTGGTATTCTTGTATAAAGGCCATAAATTTAAGAAGAAAGTTCAGTTAAAGTAGTTGCAGTAATTTAGTAATTTACAAAAAGCAAATTAGGAGGATAGATGAAAAATCGTTTAGAAGGTTTTCTGGCTTTGGTTTTGGCCATGGGTTTGGCTACGTCTGTTAGCGCGCAGCAAGCCCGGCAGTCTCTCCCTAGCGATGACACCGTCACGCTGACGGCGGAAGAGACGGTCAAAATGACCGGGGAACCCGATTTGTACAAGACAGCCGAACAGGCTTCTCCGTTAGACCGCACCGTGTCTATCAGAGTATCCAACGTGCCGATATCGGCGTTCTTGAACAGCATTACCACGCAGGCCCGCATTAACTTTATTATGAGCGAAGAATTCGCCAATAAAAAAGTGACAGCCTCTTTGACTAAAGTGACTGTGCGGGAAGCGTTGGATACGTTGTTGCGCGTACACGGGTTAACCTACCAGCGCATCGGCAAGAGCGAAAGCTATGTGGTCACCAAACGCTCTAATGACGCGCCGGATACCATTACCAAAATCTACACGCTCAGCTATATTTCTTTGCAGGGCATGGGTTCTGCCAGCAGTGAAAAGCAAAGCGTTCTGCCGCAAATTTCCAGCGGTAGCAACATGAGCAATTACAGCTCGTCCAACAATATTTCGCAGGACACCGGCACCGGCAGTTCCGGTCAGGATGCCTATTCCGGCCAGGCGGAAATTATCTCTATTATCAAGAGCATGCTTTCCCCGGTGGGCCGTATCGCCGTGGACCCGCGCACCAATAAGTTAATTATTACGGACGTGGCGGAAGTTTTCCCGCAAGTGGAAAACATTTTGGCGGAATTGGATGTTCGTCCTCCTCAAATTTTGATTGAAGCGCAAATTGTGGAAGTCAACAAAACCAGCGGCCTGAACATTGGCTTTGAATACGGCGGCAGTGACGGTTCTTTAGTCACCTTTACCGGCCCGAAACGCCAAGTGACCGAAGATTACATCCGCGGTAAAGGCGTGCATGGTTGGGGCTGGATTTTCCCGAGCAAAGACTCCCTCAATAACGGTGGTTCCGGCTCTGGCTCCGGCTCCGGTTCTGGTTCCGGCTCCGGTTCCGGCGACCAGGAAGACGAAGGCGGCTTGTTGGACTTCTCCGCTTTCAAAGTGGTGCTTAGAAGCCTGCTGACCCGCGGTGAAGCCAAATACTTGGGTAAACCGAAAGTGGTGACCGTCAACAACAAAACGGCTACCATTATGACCACCACCCAAGCTACCGTAGGTTTTACCACTTCTTCCGGCAGCAGCGGGGATTATCAATCCGAAAGCTCCGAAAGAGCCAACGTGGGGTTGACGATGCAAGTGACCCCGCAGGTAAACCGCGAAGGCTATGTGACCCTGTACGTCCAGCCGTCTTATTCCGACTTGGCTGACGGTATCGGCAACACGAAAGACCCCACCACCCGCGCCGTATCTACCTTGGTGCGTGTGAAAAACGGTCAAACCGTGGTAATTGGGGGCTTGCTCAGCTCCCGCGAAACGGATTCCACCCGCAAAGTACCGCTTTTGGGTGATATCCCGATATTGGGTTGGCTCTTTACCAGCAAGGAAAAGACCAAATCCACTACGGACTTAGTAATCTTTATTACACCGACCATTCTGGCCGAGTAAAAAAGAGCTTTTTATCCCGTCCCCGCTTTTATGGCGGGGGCGGGAGTTTAACGACAATACACAGCGGGAAAACCCCGCGGGGGATTAGGAAATGGCAAAACAGTTAGGCGAAATTTTAATAGAAAGAGGCATCATTAACGACAAGCAACTCAAAAGCGCGGAGCTTTATTCTCGCCAGAGTAATGTGCCGTTGGCGGATGCCATTGTTAAGTTCGGTTTCGCAAGTGAAAACCAAGTGACGATTGGGCTTTCCAAACATTTTGCAATTCCCTACGCTTCCAAAGAAAACGGCATTTTGAACCCGGAAAAAGAACAAAAATTGCAGGATATTATCCCGGAAAAATTTGCGCGTGAAAATATGGTCCTTCCGCTGTTCGTGGAAGATAACGAGCTGGCTATTGCGCTCTATGACCCCACGAACGTATTTTTAATTGAAAATATCAAAATGATGTCCGGCAAGCAGGTACAGCCGTTCATCGCCAGCAAAAGCCAGCTGTTAAGTGTTATTGATTCGTTTTATTCCAATAAAGACTTGTTGGAAGAAGTTATTAATGATGCCTCCAACAAACCGGCTGATGCCGAAGTGGAGGAAGATGACGACGACGATTTGAACTCCGGCTATTTGGATTTGGACCGCGTCCGCCCCAACACTTCCCAATATGTTAAAATTGTAAACGCTATTTTGCGCCAAGCCATTACGGAGCGTACCTCCGATATTCACTTGGAAATGTTTGACGAGCGCGTCAGCTTGCGTTTCCGTATTGACGGTTCTTTGTATGAACGCACCCCACCGTCTAAAGATGCTATCGCGGCTATTATTTCCCGTATTAAAATTTTGTCTAAACTGGATATTGCCGAAAAACGTTTGCCGCAGGACGGCAGTTTTGGTATCCAATTCCAAAACCGCAAAATTGAGGTCCGTGTGTCTGTCTGCCCGGCGGTATTCGGCGAAAAACTGGTGCTTCGTATTTTGGATAAAGGCACCGGGGAAATGAACGTAGACAAGCTGGGCTTTGAGCCGGAACAGAAACGCTTGTTTATGGAAGCGGCCAACTTGCCGCACGGATTAATCTTTTTGACGGGTCCTACCGGTTCCGGTAAATCTACCACGTTAAACGCGGTATTGACCACCATTCGTACGCCGGAATTAAACTTTATGACGTTGGAAGACCCGGTGGAATACAAACTGGCCGGTATCAGCCAGGTACAGGTAAAAGCCTCCATTGGGCTTACCTTCGCGGCCGGGCTCCGCTCGTTCTTGCGTCAGGACCCGGACGTTATTCTGGTGGGGGAAGTCCGCGATACGGAAACAGCGGAAGCGTGCTTGAAAGCCGCTTTAACCGGTCACTTGGTGCTTTCCACCTTGCACACCAACGAAGCGTTGGGTGCTATTCCCCGTTTGATTGATATGGGGATGGAGCCGTTCCTGCTAGCCAGCTCTTTGGCGTTGGTGGCGGCGCAGCGCTTAATCCGCGTGTTGTGCCCGTACTGCAAAGTGCCGCACATGCCGGACGGAAACGTTTTGGCCCAAATTATTAAAGAAGGGCACTTGAACCCGAAGGACCAAAACAGCTGGACATTTTTTAAGTCGGTCGGTTGCCCCAAGTGCTTTGGCACCGGGTATATGGGCCGCCGCGCCATTTACGAAGTATACCGCATGACCCAGGAAATGCGCACCATTATTTACAAAACGCAGGATTTGGTGGCACTTAAACAAGCGGCGGACCGCTCCGGAATGCTCAACCTGCGTGCGAGCGGTTGGCACAAAGTGGTGCGCGGTTTAACCACCGTGGACGAAATTTTAGCAGCAACAACGTCGGACGAATAACCAATATAATAAAATTAATGAGGGTTTTTTATTATGGCAAAATTCACTTATGAAGTACAGGACATGAACGGCAAAAAACTGCGCGGCAGTGTGGAAGCCGACAGCCGGGAAAAAGTTGTTTTCGCCCTGCAAAACAAAGGGTATATTGTGGTGGACGTAAAAGAGGGGGGCGGCGCCAGTCTGTTCGGCGGCGCCGGCGGCCCTAAAAAAACGGGTAAAGTGCCCGGGCATGTTTTGGCTTTCTTTGCCGAACAGCTTTCCACCCTTATTGCCGGCGGTGTGCCGTTGGTGCGGGCTATTTCCCTGCTGGGGGAATACGCTTCTAACCCCATGTTGGGTACCGTGCTTACGCAAGTAGCCAAAGATATTTCCGGCGGTAGTTCGCTACACACGGCGCTTTCCCGCCACAAACGCACATTTTCCACCATTTGGCTGTCTTTGGTGCAAGCGGGTGAAGTGGGCGGCCAGTTGGCCGATACCTTAATGCAGGTGGCTAAATACACCAAAACGCAGGAAGGGATGAAAAGCAAAATTATTACGGCGGTCACCTATCCGTTCATCTTGGGTACGGCGTCTATCGGTGTGTTGGTGTACTTTATTTTGGGGATTGTACCTACCTTCGCCCAAATTTTTAAGGACTTTAACATTGAACTCCCTACCATTACGGTTATGGTATTGGCGGTGTCCAGCTTTTTAATCAACCACGGTATTCTGCTTATTTTCATTTTGATTGCCTCTTTCGTCGGGTTTAAGTTTTACATTAAAACCCCGGAAGGTAAAAAACGCTGGCACGCATTTTTGTTATCCATGCCGCTTTTTGGTAATTTCTTGAAAAATATTTATTACGACCGTATGCTTTCCACCATGTCTACGCTGTTGCAATCCGGTGTGACCATTTTGAATGCTATTGCGGTATTGGAAGAATCTTTTGATACCAACGTAATCATTCAAGGGGCCTTAAAACAAGTGCGTGCGGAAGTGGCGGCCGGGCAGTCTATTTCCGAATCGTTCCGCTCTACGGGCATTTTCCCCGGGTTGATGACGGAAATGATGCTCATGGGTGAAGAATCCGGTAAATTGCCTTCTATTATCGGTACGCTTTCTAAATTCTATGCCGACCAAGTAGACCAGTTTATTGCGCGTTTCTCCGCGGTTATTGACCCTATCTTAATCTGCGGCGTAGGTGCGCTGATTGGTATTATTGTGGCCTCTATCTTCTTGCCTATTTTCAAACTGTCCCAAATCGGCGGCAACTAGGAGGGTTGTATGAAGAAAGGTTTTACACTGATTGAAGTGATGATTGTGGTGGTAATTGCCGTCACGGTGGCGGCATTTGCCGTGCCGGCTTATAAACGGAGCATGGAACGCAATAAATTTATGGCCGCGGAGGGGAAACTGATAGAGCTTTCTTCCGCCTTGCGTAATGTGCAACAAATGTTTGGGGGATATAGTTGCCCCAAGGTCTCCACGCCGGAAGACATGTATCTAAATCAGGACGAAGGGGTTGCTGCGGAGAACAAAACGCTTAATAAAGCCGGGTGCCAAAAGTATCCCCATGAATGTATGCGACGCAACGGGTATACTAAAGCCACTGTAAAAGATTCTATGAATTCCTACGGATACAGCATAGAAGAAGATTGCAGCGTGTGTATGGAACGGCCGAACGTGGAGAAATTACCTGTGCCGTATAAAGTTTGTATTGATAATATGGGTACGGAAACTTTAACCTATAAGGACAAAAGCTTTTCGCGGTAATTGACAAATTGGCAATTTTCCGCAATACTTAATAGAGCTTAAATTTTATAGAGGATTTTTATATGAAGCATCTATATTGTAAACAAGCGGGTTTTACCCTGTTGGAATTACTGATAGCGGCCGCCATTATCGGTATTTTGGCTTTGTTTGCCACGGTGAGCTACCGCAACAGCACCGCCCAAACCCGGGTGGCACAGGCGCGCGCGGTCACGCAATCGTTGGCTATGGGGAATTATCGGGCGCATATTGATTACCCGAGCATTCGGTTTGATGAAAAACCTATTCGCGATGTGGTCCAAGGCACTACCGGTACCTCTTTTGTAGACGGCACTAGCGTTTGTGCCCGCGGTTTTGCCTCCAACCCCAGCAGTGCCCAGAAGTGGCAAGCCAGCTGTTTGGTGGCCAACGGCTATGTGGATGCTTTGGGTTTTGAAGGCTATTTCCACTTTACCGTGTCGGGGGAGGCATCCGCCTGTTTTGAGGGTGTAAATAGTAAACTGGGCAAGTATCAGGGCTATAAAGCCTGCTACAACGCGGCCAATGACAGTTGGAGCGAAATTTCCTCCACTTGGAGTGGTACGGGCGGCACAACTGGGGCCTAGCAAAAAGGATATTTTATGAAAAAATATTTATCTTATTTTAATCTCCGTTCCTATGCGCAAAGCCAAAAAGGCTTTACGCTTATGGAAATTTTGGCTGTACTGCTGATTATTGCCGTAATCCTTAGCTTTGCAATTCCGGCGTATAATTCTATCCGTTTTGACCAACGCAACAACTTGGCTAAAGAAGGCGTAAAACGCTTGTCCGAAGCTATACGCAGTTATTACCAAAACACCAAAGGCGTTAAAATTACCGGGCATTTCACCGGAACCGGGTTGGGGGCCGTTCCTCCTGCCTGCAACGATTTGAGTTCCAGCGGGGTTCCGGGCCGCGGAAAGACGGAAAATATTATGCAGTTGTTTGCCTGCGGGTATTTAAGCGGGTCAGAATATTCCGAATTGCCTTATACTTTTTATTCGTGTTTAGATAACAACGCCAACTGCCACGGCCGCCCCTATGCGGTGGCAAAAGCGGTTGATAAAAAAACGGCCGGTAAAAAGTATGTAAAAGAGTATGACGGTGTGCCATATTATATTTATTTAGATAGTGCTTTACGGGTGACGGATAATTCCAACGATTAAAGGATACTTTATGATAAAGAAATTTTGGAAAAGTAAAAAAGGTGTGACGTTGTTGGAAGGGCTGATTGCCATGGTGCTGTTGGCCGTAGTGGCTACCGGCTCTTTTGCGGTGTTGTTATCAGCCTCGCGTAAATCTTCCGGGCCGGACATCCGCGAAGAAATGATTTTAGCGGTAGAAAAAGCGCACATGCAGTTGCAGGCGTATGTGTTTTCCCGCGATTTTACGCTTACCAAAAAAGATTCGGAAAATGAAGATTTAGTGCCGCTGGCCTATCAAAACGGCTTGTGCGGGCACTCCGGCACCATGGCGGTTGATGATACCACGCCCCTTGCCACCGGAACGCATAACATTAAGTGCCTGTTGCCGCTTATTTGTGATTCGGATGCCGTGGATGATTGCAATGGTGACACCGGCTCCAAAAGTTGTTTTGTGTACCGGGTAAATCCTAATGATGTTGTCAACGCTAAATTGCCGAAAACCGCGCGGGAACGCCCGCTAAGCACCAACTGGAATACGGGGGTTTACAATACCGCAGAAGGGGTGCAGCCGCAAGATATTTCCAGCGGAAAAACCATCCATTTTGAAATCCGTTGCAACGGGTACACTTTAACCAGATAGGGGGCGCTATGAAAAACAGAAAAGGTTTTACACTTACAGAGGTTCTGTTGGCGGTAATGGTAGTGGGGTTAATTGGGGTGGCATTGGCCTCTTTAACCACGGCGGCCTCGCGCGAAGCGGGGGTTGGGCGCAGTAAAGTAATGCTCCGTAATAATTTATCCCTTTTTTTGCGCACGTTGCGTAATGATATTAACGCGGCAACGTATATTAATATGGGGGCGGGTACGGACCCCAGCACCGGGGGCCTGCTATTTGAGCTGTGCGATAATAAAAGCGTATCCGGGGCAGCTATTACCAAGCCCGGGGGCGGGAATGGGTGTGTTGAATATACTTTTGAAAAAGGCTCTAAAGCGTCCGGCGTGAAGCCCGCGGGGGCCACGCGCGGCGGCAGAATCCTGCGTAATAGGAGTACCGTGCTGAACAATGTAAAATATATGCCCCGATATGAAGGGTACGCCTCTCCGTCCTTCCGGCGGGTGGGCAACAGCGGCGTTGCCAGCGCGATTGATATGACGTTGATTGTGGAATTAGATTCTGCCCAAACGGTCAATGACATTGTAGAAGAAACGTTTTTACTGCCTAACGGGCTGTAAAGGAGATTTGTATGATATTAAAAAATAACAAAGGTGCCGCTTTGATGCAAGTTTTACTGGTGACGATTGTGTTAGCGGGGATGTCTGCCATGTTGTTGCGTGCCACGCTTTCGCGCACGATGACGGTGCGCCAAACGCGCCGGAATGTAAGCACCCAGATTATGGCGGATTCCTGCATGGCGGAGGTAAATTCTCTGTGGGCGGCCAAATCCGTAGCCACATTCCGCAGTGATTTTGAAGGGGACGCCCGCGGCGCCTATATGTATTGTGACGACTACAATAACTCCGGCATTTGCACCAGCACCAGCGATACGGAAAAACACCGCTTTTATGATTGTTGGCCCGCAATAGACGGGCAAACGTATCAGGTGCGTGCCTGGTTGTATGATACAAAAGGGGAAAACGGAGAAGTGGACGGCTACCCCCGGGGAGAAATGACCGGAAAAACTGCCGGAGAAAATATGTTGCAAATGGTTTTTGAAGTAATAGGCAGTGACGGCGGCTCTTTATAATTTAGGATAGTGATTATGAAACGGAGCATTTTTTTAAGTGTAGCACTTGCCTTATCCGGCTTTGTTTATGCCCAAAACACCGTTTCCGCACCTGCGGAAGCGGTGTCTTCGTCTATTCAGGTATCTAACGAACAATTAACGGCTCCCGGGTCTAATATTGATATACTCAAAAAGTCCCTCGGGCAAGCCAAGCAAGCCCCCCGGGCCGTGGGCACTACGGCCGTGCGCGCGCAAAGCACCGCGGGCTCATCCGCCAAAGCGCCCGCCAAAACATCGGCGGATGCCACGTTGGAAATGCCGTTAGATATGGGCGGAAATGCTCCGGCGGCGGTGGTAAAAACGCAAGTACAGCCCACTAAAAAGCTCAGCGCAAAAACCGCCAACCGGGTAGCGGCCAGCAAGGCGCGCCGCACCCAAGGCAAAAAAAATAATACGCTCCGTAAAAAGCCGGCTCCGGCAGGCAAGGTGGCGGCCGCTCCCGGCACTAAAAAGCAAGCCGCGCAACCGTCCGCCAAACCCACGGAAACGGAAAAATTAATAGAAAAAGAAAACGCCCTTTTACCGCCGGGGGAAACCGCCGCGCCGGACCCGGATGACGGCCCGCAGGAAGAACCCAGCGACGAAGATTTAGCCGCCGATGCGGAATTGGAAGCCGCCGCGCGCATACTCCGCCAGGCCAAACAAAAGCAGGAAAACTCCGGCCGTTTAATTCCGCCTCCGGCCGCTAAAAATACAACGGCCACGGTGCCTTCCAACAAAGCCCGCCACTTCAACCCGAATGTCTACCGCCCGGGCGTGGAATGGAAATTAAGCGAAAGCAAAAACTTTACCATTTATACCCAAAAGCGGGATTTTGGCAGTGGTACGGCCAATATGTCCAACGTGTTTGAACAGGCATACAACACCTTAAAACGGTTTATTCCGTGGATGATGTCGGACCGGGTGCGGGTGTTTGTGTATCAGGATTACCAGTCCTACTTGAAATACGAGCCGAACGCCAAACCCTGGAGCCGCGCCCTGGCGTACCCGACCCGCGGGGAAATTGTGGTATATGACGAGCCGCAAAAAACGCAAGAGCTGAAAGAAATGTTCACGCACGAACTGGTGCATATTTTTACCCAAAAGTTTTTTGATAAACGCCATACGCACCAAATTATGACGCCCGCCTGGTTGGATGAGGGATTGGCGGTACTTATGGAAGACCAAGCCTATAACGGCACGCAGGGCGGCCCATGGGCGCAGGATTTTAAGAATTTGAACCTTCAGCGCGATAAATCCAGCCGGATGTCTTTAGGGTGGGATTCTCCGCGCCCGGCCCGGCGCAAACCGGGGCGCACGGTCACTTTTTTACCGTTTGACCAGTTTATGCGGGAAGGGTCGCTTAATATGATGGAATCCAACGGGCAAACGCAGGATTGGTATTTCCAAGCCTATACCATGGTGCGCTTTTTGCTCAACCCGGGTAATTCGTCTTATCCGTCTAAGCGGATGCAGTTTGAGCAGTTTACGCGCCTGCTTTCGCAAGGGGAGGCGGTGCGGGACCCGTCCACCGGGTTTTTGAAAAAAGATTCCAAAGGCCGCCAAATTTACGAGCCGTATTCGCCCGAAAAGGCCCTTAAACGCGTGTATTATTATAACGATATGAACGCATTTGAAGATGCCTTTTGGAAGTGGGCCAACGCGGGCGGGAGCGGATATTCGCTCTAATGCCGGATAGCTTTATACTTTGCACAAGGGACCTGAACGGTCCCTTTTTTATGGCGTTTGGAGCCGTAAAAAACGCCGCTTTTCAAAAAGCGGCGTTAAAATAATCCGTCAATGATTGCCTATAAAACAGACAGGTAGCGTTCAATTTCGTAATTAGAAACGTGGGTGCGGTAGTTTTCCCATTCAATGTCTTTATTGGCAATAAATTTTTCAAACGTATGCTCGCCCAGCGTTTCGCGCACCAAGGCGGAATGGCGGGTCAGGTTGACGGCTTCGTATAAATAAGCGGGCAAGGTTTCTATTCCGCGTTTTTGGCGCTCTTGCGGGCTCATGTGGAAGATGTTGTCCTCCGTAATGGGCATAACGGGCAATTTGTTTTTTATGCCGTCTAATCCGGCCGCTAACATAACGGAAAACGCCAAATAGGGGTTGCAGGCCGGGTCCGGGAAGCGGCACTCTAAACGGGTGGCGTTGGGCTTGCCGGCCTTTGCCTGCGGAATACGCACCAAGGTACTGCGGTTGCGCCGCCCCCACGCAATATAGGCCGGGGCTTCATAACCGGGCACCAGGCGTTTATAAGAGTTTACCCACTGGTCCGTGACGGAGCAAATTTCCCGCACATGCTTTAGAATCCCGGCGATATAGTGTTTGGCGGTGTCGGAGAGGAAAAGTTCGTCCTGGGCATCAAAAAACATATTTTTGCCGTTTGCAAATAGAGATTGGTGAACGTGCATGCCGCTGCCGTTTACGCCTGCAATAGGTTTGGGCATAAAGGTTGCGTACATATTGTGTTTGGCGGCCATTTGTTTAACCACCGTTTTGTAGGTAATCACCTGGTCTGCCATTTTGAGGGCTTCGTCGTAGCGCAGGTCAATTTCGTGTTGGGAGGGGGCTACTTCGTGGTGGGAATATTCCACGCGGATGTTTAATTTTTCCAGCATTTGCATCGTTTCCCGGCGCACCGCGTACGAGGTATCTAAAGGGATGGTGTCAAAATAGCCGCCGCAGTCCAACGGTTGGGTGTGTTTATTGTCTTGAAAATAAAAATATTCCAGTTCCGGCCCCACCATAAATTGGTCAAATCCGGCTTTTTTCATGCGGGCCAAATTCTTTTTTAATATATAGCGCGGGTCCCCTTCAAACTGGTTGCCGTCGGTATTTTTGATGTCGCAAAACAACCGGGCAATAGGTGCCCCGGTTAATTCCGGCGTAAATACTTGGAACGTATCCAAATCCGGCAAGGCCACCAGGTCGGATTCGTAAGTGCGGGCGAACCCTTCCACGGATGAGCCGTCAAAGCCCATACCTTCATTCAGGGCGTATTCAAATTCCCGGTGGGAAAGGGAAAGGGATTTTAAGTTGCCCAAAATATCCACAAACCAAAGTTTAATAATTTGCAGGTTGTTGGCTTCGGCGGTAGCTAAAATATGTTTAATTTTTTCTTTTTCTTCGGCGTTTCTTTCTATGGGCATAAGTGCCTCCGGTTATGGATAAAATCACAAAAAACTATTATACATTTTTCGGCGTTTGTGCGGCACCCCCAATAAAAAAGCCCTCCGCGGGGGAGGGCTTTGCAGAAAGAAAAGGCTTTTATCTGTCTTCGCAACGGTGTTGGATACCGTGGCAAATTTCGTCAATGTCGTATTCGGCACCGCATTTCGGGCAGTGGGTTTCGGTCGCTTTGACCGTGCTGACCGTGTTGGCTTCGTAAGACGTAGTGGCGGATACCGGGCCCATGCAGTTTACATCCGTATCGGCCGGGCAGCGGCGGGAATCTTCTACCGGTTCACCGCACCAGCGGCATTGTTCCGCACTGGCCAGTTGGTTGTAGTAGTATTCAAAATCATGTTTGGCGCGGCCGTTGTTGGCGTCGCGGTCTTTTTGCAACAACACTTCGGCTCTGTTAGCAATCGCCATATCTAATTCATGCAGCGGGGCCATTTCGGGTTCGCCGTAAGGGTAGTCTTCAAGACCGCTGACACTGACTAAATTAGAATGAGGTTCACCGTCAGAGGCATCATTCTGTTCCGTGGCCGGGGATTCCACCCAATAATAACCGGCTTCCGGTTCGCCGTAGGGGCGGTTATCGGCACATTCGTGGTATACGTCGCGGCATAATTCGTCAGAAGTGTATTCGGCGCCGCATTTCGGGCAGTTGTATTCCATTTTGGCCGGTTTGGCGGCTTTGCGTGCTTTTTTAGCTTTTACATATTTGGGGGCCGGCATGCAATATACATCCGGGTCGGCCGGGCATTTGCGCCCTTCTACCACCGGTTCACCGCACCAGCGACATTTTTCGGCCTTGGCATTTTTGCGGGCTTGCAGGGCGCGTTTTTGTAAAATATTTTCTAATTTAGCAGAAGTTTTGGCATCTTTTTTGGGAGCCTTAACAGCTTGTGCATTGGCACAAATGGCAACCGCAAACAAACACAATACAGATACGGCTATTTTGTTGAATTTCATACGTCCTCCTTAAAATGGTTCCTACTTGCTATTACTATAAATCTTTTGACGGGGTTTTTACAGGGCCTAAAGACCTATTTTTTATGGATTTTGGACCTATATTCCCGTTGGGCCTTTATAGGCCGTTCGGCGCATTGACCCCAGGCCTGTGGGAAAATATAAAAAGGGAATTTATAAAATAAAAAAATTTACTACAATAAGTATTATGATTATACCTACTATTATTGAAAAGAATGTCGGATATGATATTTTTTCGCGGTTATTAAAAGACCGTATTATTTTTGTCGGCGGGCGCGAGGGGGAAGTGGATACCGCCAGCGCCAATATGATTATCGCCCAGCTTTTGTATTTGGATGCCGAAGACTCCCAACGGGAAATTAACCTGTATATCAACTCTCCCGGCGGTATGGTGACGGCCGGCCTGGCTATTTACGATACTATGCAGTTTATCAAAGCCCCCATCACCACTATTTGCATGGGCCAGGCTATGAGCTTCGGCGCGGTGCTGTTGGCGGCTGGCTCCAAAGGGCGGCGCTACGCTTTGCCCCATTCGCGCATTATGATTCACCAACCTTTAATTTGGGGCGGCGGTATTTCCGGCCAAGTGACGGATATTGAAATTGAAGCGCGCGAACTGCACGACAACAAAGAACACCTGTTGGATATTTTGGCCAAACATACGGGCCAGCCGAAGGAAAAAATCCGCACGGACAGCGAACGCAACTATTATTTATCCGCCGAAGAAGCCAAAGCCTACGGCATTATTGACGAAGTTTTAACTTTACGGGATAAATAAGCTGTACCCGCTTTGCAATTACCCCGCCCGCACGGCGGGGTTTTTTATTATGGGATAACAGACTGGGCAAATAAACAAAACTAGCAGGCATTGGCTATGTTTGCTAATTTTAATTGAATTTGCTACAATATTACCGTGGGTAAGCGCGCGGGGGTAAAAAACGCGCGCCATGAAAAAGCCCCTTTTTATCAGGAGAAAGCATGAGCGAAGAAATTAAAAAACAAACGTTATCGCTGCCGACGGTAATTCCCGCCGTGGCCATACGGGACGTGGTGATGTTCCCGGGTATGAATTTGCCGTTGTCTGTGGATAGGGAAAAATCTATTGTAGCGGTGGAATTGGCGTTGGAATCCGAGGGGCGCTATATATTGGCGCTTTCCCAAAAAAATGCCGAAGTTGACAACCCCAAAGAAAGCGATATTTACCATTTTGGCGTGGTGGCGGAAATTACCCAAAACTTAAAAATGCCGGACGGTTCCATTAAGGTATTTTTGCAGGGCTTAACCCGCGCACGCGTTAAAAAATTGGAACTTAACCCGGTGGCTAATACCTGGTTTGCCACGGTGGATTATTTGGAAGAAAAAGACGATAACTCCCCGGTGGTGCAGGCTTTAATGCGCAAAGTGCTGGACGAATTTGACCATTACGCGCGGGTGTCTAAACGGGTGGCGGTGGAGGGGGTTTCCTTCTTGCGCCAAATTAACGACCCGTCCAAACTGGCCGATACGGTGGCCTCCAATATGATGGTAAAAACGGCCGACCGCCAAGCCATTTTGGAAGCCGTGGACGTGAAAACACGGTTGGAAAAAATCTTAAAATTAATTACGAGCGAAGTTGAAATTTTAGGGTTGGAAGAAAAAATCCACTCCCAGGTGCGCGCACAAATAGAAAAGAACCAAAAAGAATACTATTTGAACGAGCAAATGAAAGCCATTCAAAAGGAACTCAGCCAAAAGGATGATTTCCAAAAAGAATTGGACGCCATGCGCGCCAAAATTAAAAAGAACGGCTTGCCCGCGCACGCCAAAGAAGCGGCCGAAAAAGAGCTGGACCGCCTGGCTAAAATGGCGCCGTTCTCCCCGGAAGCGACGGTTTCGCGCACCTATTTGGATTGGCTGTTAAATCTGCCGTGGAACGTGACCACCAAAGATGTACTGGATTTGAAAAAAGCCAAAGAAGTGCTGGACGAAGACCACTACGGTTTGGAAAAACCCAAAGAGCGTATTTTGGAATATTTAGCCGTTAGCAAGTTGACCCATTCCCTGCGCGGGCCGGTGTTGTGCTTTGCCGGGGCGCCGGGGGTAGGCAAAACCTCTTTGGCTAAATCTATTGCGCGGGCTATCGGGCGTAAATTTGTGCGGATGTCTTTGGGCGGCGTGCGGGACGAAAGCGAAATCCGCGGCCACCGCCGCACCTATATCGGCTCTATGCCGGGGCGCATTATCCAAGGGTTAAGCAAAGCCAAAAGCTCCAACCCGGTGTTCCTGTTGGACGAAATTGACAAAATGGGCTCCGACTGGCGGGGTGACCCGGCCGCGGCTTTGCTAGAACTGTTGGACCCGGAACAAAATAAAGATTTTGTGGACCACTTTTTAGACGTGCCGTATGATGTTTCCAAGGTAATGTTTATTACTACGGCCAACTCCCTGGCGGATATTCCCGTCACGTTGCGTGACCGTTTGGAAATTATTGAATTTTCCGGCTATACGGATTATGAAAAGCACGATATTGCCGCTAAATATTTAATTCCGCGGCAGATGAAATTGCACGGCTTAAAAGAGGGCTCTTTGGAAATTTCCCGGGATGCCGTCGCCCTGATTATGCGGGAATATGTGCGCGAAGCCGGGGTGCGTAATTTGGAACGCCAAATAGCCTCCCTTTGCCGCAAGTCCGCTAAACAATATGTGGAAAACGGCGGCAAAAAAATTGTCATTAACGCTAAAAATCTGCATGAATATTTAGGCGTGCCGAGATATGCCAACTTCTCTACGGAGGAAAACTCCGTGGGCGTGGCTACCGGCCTGGCGTGGACGAGCGTGGGCGGGGAAACCCTTTCCATAGAAGCCACCAAACTGCCCGGCAAAGGCCAGCTGATTTTGACGGGTATGTTGGGTACGGTAATGAAAGAATCCGTCCGCGCGGCGCTGACGTATGCGCGCAGCCGCGGCTATGGGTATGACGTGGATTTTGGCCATACGGACTTTCACGTCCACTTCCCGGAAGGCGCCGTGCCGAAAGACGGCCCCTCCGCCGGGAGCGTGATTACCACCGCCATTACCAGTTTGCTTACGGGCCTGCCGGTCAAAAAGCATTTGGCTATGACGGGCGAGGTGACCATTACCGGGCGCGTACTGCCTGTGGGCGGTATTAAAGAGAAATTTTTGGCCGCGTACCGGGAAGGCGTCAAAACCATTTTGTTCCCGCACACGAACGTAAAAGATGTGGACGAACTGCCTGCACAGGTAAAAAAGGAACTAACCTTAATCCCTGTAAAAAGCATGGACGAAGTGTTGCCTTTGGCCTTGGAAGGGTGGAAAGAATACGCCGCCAAGCACCAAAAGGATTTTGACAAAGCCTTGGCAAAAGTGGGGCATATTGCCAAAAAAAACGCTAAACCTGCCGCCAAAACGGCCCGGGTTACGGTAAAAAAAGCCACCCGCCCGGCTGTTAAAAAGGCGGCTGTTAAAAAAACCGCCAAAAAGAGCGCTAAAAAGAGTGCTAAAAGACGGTAGGCGTTTATAAAAAACGGTAATTTAACCCCGGAGATTAAAAAATAATTTCCGGGGATTTTTGTGTTTTTCCTTTCGCGCAGAGCGGAAAAATAAGAATAGTTGCATTGGTTGAAAAACTTTGCTAAAATAATAACACATTAGGATATTGCGGGCGTGGTTCAATGGTAGAATGGAAGCTTCCCAAGCTTTAGACGAGGGTTCGATTCCCTTCGCCCGCTTTTTTAAGGAACTTATGGAAAACGAAAATTTTGATTTAGAGCAAAAACCTGTTTCCGCCAATAAAGACCTTTGGTTGTTCCTGATAGTGGTAGATATCGTTTTTTTATGCGTCTGCGGTTTCTTTTTGTATAAGAACCTGTCGGCGCGTTTTTTTATGCCGGTAGAGGAAACGGAAGTCGTGGCCGAAGAACAGGCCGCCGCCCAGCCCGATTTGTTGGCTGAGGTGTTGCCCGAAACCAAAAAAGAAGCTAAAAAAGAAACCAAAACTCCGGCCGCCCCGGCGGTAAAAGCGCCTAAAGTGCAAGAAATTACGGCAGAGCCGGTGGTTGTGGTGCAAGAGCCGGTAGCCGAACCCGCCCCCAAAGCGGACGAGCAAGAGCAACCGGCCGAGCAAGCCGAAAAGCCCGCCAAAGCCAGTGTGGTGGTGGCGGATAATCCCAAAAGCTCCAAGTACCGCCGTGTCACTTTCCGCTATTTTGGGGAAGGCAAAAAAGTTTCTATCGTCAGCGGTTTTACTATGGCCAAACCGCAAGCCCTGCGCAAGAAAAACGGCGCGTGGGAAACCACCTTATCCATTGCGCCGGGCAAATACCGCTTTTTGTTTATTGTGGACGGCGTGAACACGCCGGACCCGTACAGCCCGCAAGAAAACGGCCGCAGTGTGTTAATAGTAGATTAAATGAACTTTTCATCAACCAAACCCCGGGAATTACTCCCGGGGTTTTTGCGTGGGGGCCTTTGTGTGCGTAAACAAGGCAAGGTTTGCGGTACAGGGCCCCAAAAGGATAGTTTTTAAGCGGTTGGGGGCGTGCCGAAGCGGGGGCCTTTCGTGGGGCGCGGCGGCATGCCAAATAGAGCCGCGCTGTAAAGGCGCGGCGTGCGCGGGCGTTTTTTGTGGAATTGGCGCGCAAAATGGGCCTGTATAAAATGGGCCGGCAATACCTTTCTTTCCGGCAAAAAAAGTTTGCCCCAAATAAAAAAAGGAAAATCCAAAAATTACTGCAATAAAAATCAACAAGTGGCTCCGCTGCCCGGCTAAAAACGCACAAAAATAGCCCCGGTAAAAGATTTTTCGGTTTTTGCATAAATGTATACAATAAACATAAAACCCGCCCAAAAAGGCGGGTTTTGTGCGTTTTTCCGTAAAAACCGTTTAAGCGGATTTTTTGCGTTTGGGGGGAATCGTTTTATCAAACGGACGGTGGTTGATGAATTGTTCCGCTTTATCGGTGGCCTCGTTGAGTTGTTCTTCCAGGGCCACGGCGGCGGCGTTCAGGTCTGTATCGTCTTGCACGCGGATAGTTTTGCCGTACACCAGGGCGGTTTTGCCAAAGGGGAGCGGCACGCGCATCCGGTCCCAGGAGCCCACCGTAAATTTATGGCTCAGCGCTGTACCGACGGGAATAATAGGGAGCCCCGTTTTTTTGGCTAAAAACAAAATGCCGGGTTGCACTTTATATACCGGGCCGCGCGGGCCGTCCGGCGTGAGCATGGGGCGGTAGCCGCTTCTGGCCGCTTGCAGTAAATGGATGAGCGCCCGCGCACCGCCGCGGCTGCTGGAACCGCGTACGGCCAACATTCCGAATTTAGGCAGCAGGCGGGCGATATATTCGCCGTCACTGCTTTGGCTGATGAGGGGGGCAATCTTTTGCCCTTTATAGGGGTAAAGCAAAAACAACTGTTGGTTGTGCCATACGGCGTAAATCAGCCCTTTTTGGCTTTGTTCCAACTGTTCGCCTTCGGCGGATTTGAACCAGTAGATGCGGGTGGTCCACCCTAAAAAAACGGTGTAAGCATAGGCCAGCGTGGAGCCTAAAAAATGTTTAACGGTGTAAGAAAGCGACGGGGATTGTACGGACATTATTTTTTTCCTTTTTTCTTTTTTCTCTGCCACGGTATTAAAAATACCACGGTGGCTTTGGGGGTTAATTGGCCGTTTTGCAAGGCCACATCAATTTTGCTAGCGTTTAATTTTTCTAACAAAAGGGGTAAAGCGCTGTCCGCCAAGGATTTATCCAGCCGGACGGCTTCGCGTAAGATTTTGGGCTCTGCCGCCACGCCTAATAACGGCGTGTAGACCAACTGCATATCCAAAATTTCACATTCTTCTTTTTCGGCCTGTTCGCGGATAAGCTCCGTGACGAACAAAATGGCCGTGCGCAAAAATTCATACAGCGCCGTATTGGCTAAAATCTGCTGTTGCGGGTTGGTTATTTGCTGTACAAAGGTTTCCACTTTACTGCCCAACGTCACGGCGCAAGCACTGAACATTTCTTTGGGAATCAGCGTTGCGGCGCCTAATTCCCAATGGGCATCTTGGTTAAATTCGTACACGGTTCCGGGGTCCAACTCTTTGGCTAACGCGGCAATAAAGCGGGCCAGGGCGGTTTCGTCTTCAAAACCGGCCTGCCTTAAATTTTCTGCGGTGCGCAATAGTTTACGCAGAATTTCTTTTTGCCGTGTGGCTATTTTGAACCGTTTTATTTTTCTCATACTTAAAACCGTTTTAGTAAAAACTCCGTAAAGCGTTTGCTAAAGCTGTTTTGTGATAAATAAAAAGGGCCCGCACACCCCAAACAGGCGTGCGGACCCCTAAAACTATTTGTGTTTGTTGCGGCGGGTACGTTTGATTTTCGTCACCGTCTTTTTGGGTGCGGCGGCTCTTTCTTCGCGCGGTTCTTGCGCTAATACTTGAGCGGCCGGTTTGGCGGCCTCTTTTTTGGCAGTGGAGTAGCCGCGGTCCAAATCGGACAGTTGGCCCTTTTGCCAAGTGTACACTAACGGCGTGCTTAACGCAATGGTGGAATACACACCGCTAATACAGCCTACCAGCATAGCAAACGCAAAAGAGTTCAGCACTTCCCCGCCCAAGAAATACAAAATAAACAGGGCAAAAATTACCGTTAAGGTGGTAATAATCGTGCGGGAGAGCGTTTCGTTAATAGACAGGTTGATTAACTCTCTCATGCTCATTTTGGGGTGCAGGCGGATGTTTTCGCGCATACGGTCAAAAATAACAATCGTATCGTTAATAGAGAACCCGGCGACTGTTAAGAACGCCGCCACGATAACCAAGTCAATTTCCCGTTGCGTGATAGAAAACGCCAGCGCCATGGCAAATAAGTCATGGAACAAGGCCACAACGCCGGAAATGCCCCACAAAATGTTGCTAAAGCGGAACGCAACATAAATGATGATGAACACCAGCGACAGCAAAATAGCCCACATGGCGCGTTCGGTCATGTTGTCACCCACGGCCGGGCCCACGGAGTTGGTTTGCTGAATGGTAAACGGCACCTGTACCGCTTGGAGGGCTTTTTCAATGCGTGCTTGCACGACGCCTACTTCGCTGGAGGTGCTTTTTTCGCGGATGGCAAAGGTGTTATCCCCATACGTTTGAATGGCGGATTCTTCGCCCGTGTTGTCCAGCGCATCACGCAGGACGGACATTTCCACCGGTTTATCAAATTTTACCTGTACCAACGTACCGCCGGTAAAATCAATACCCAGGTTGAAACCTTTGGTGGCAAAGCAAATTACGCCGCCGATTAATAATAACGCAAACAATACAAAGTATACTTTGCGGTATTTAAGGAAATCAATGTTTGTTTTAGGTAATAAGTGCATCATAAGCTGATCTCCTTGGGGTTAGAGGTTAAGATAAGTTCGTAAATCGCGCGCGTGACGAACACGGCCGTAAACAAACTTACCACCAAGCCGATAATCAAGGTGACGGCAAAGCCTTTCACCGGGCCGGTACCAAATTGCAACAAACACGCACCCACAATAATAGTGGTGAGGTTGGAGTCAAAAATGGCAGACCAGGCTTTATCGTACCCCAGGTGGATAATTTCGTAAATCGGTTTGCCCAGCAGGGTTTCTTCGCGCATACGTTCAATAATCAGCACGTTGGCGTCAATAGCCATAGCCAAGGACAAAATAATACCCGCAATACCCGGCAACGTCAGCGTGGCGGAAAAATAGCTCATAACTGCCGTTAGTAATACCAGGTTGAGTACGAGGGCAATATCGGAAATAAACCCGGCGCCCTTATAGTATATTGCCATGAAAACCAAAATCAGGATTAAGCCGAATAAAGAGGCCGTTAAGCCGGATTTAATGGAGTCTTCGCCCAAAGTCGGGCCGATGGTTTTCTTTTCAATCACCTTTACCGGGGCAGGCAACGCACCGGCTTTTAATACAATGGTCAGCTGTTTGGCTTCGTCCAAGGTAAAAGTGCCGGAAATGCGGCCGTCTCTGGTAATGCGGCTTTGAATGGTGGGGGCGGATTGAATGGTGTTATCCAAAACAATCGCCAGGCGTTTGCTGATGTTGGCGCCCGTCAATTTGCCGAATTTTTTGCTGCCTTCGGCGGTAAAGCTGAACGCAACTTCGGGGTAGCCGTTTTCGCCGTACATGGTCAGTTTGGCGTTATCCAAATCGGCCCCGGTGACGGCGGCCGTTTTGGTGACTACCATATACCCGCCTTCTTTACTGCGCATAAGTTGGGCATCATCCGGCATTAATTTGGCAATAGCCGGGTCCAAAACGCCGTCTTCGTCAAACGGTTTTTCGGATTCTTCCAATTTGGCTATGGCTTTGGAGTAGGCTTCCGTATTTTCTTTTACAATGCGGAATTCCAACATAGCCGTTTTGCCGATTAGCGCTTCCGCTCTTTCCGGGTTGGCCACACCGGGCAGTTGCACCAAAATCCATTTATCACCCTGGCGGGTGATTTGGGTTTCGGCCAAGCCGTATTGGTCAATGCGGTTGCGGATAATTTCAATCGCGCGGGACATGGCTTCATTTAAGGGCTCTTTTTTATCCAGTTTGGCTACTTCCAACTCCAGTAGCAGGCTAGAACCGCCCCTTAAATCCAGGCCCAGGTTGAGCATGCGTTTGGGGCGCTCGCCCAGGGTGTCTAATGCTTCCCGTTCCGCCAAGGGTTTGGAGTACCACTTGTAGTTCGGGTAGATTAAATAGAGGGAGCCCAACAATATGGCAATGATGAAGCCCCACTTCCATGCGAGTCTGTTAGACATTATTTATAAGTCTCCTTGTTATTTGACGGGTTGCGTCTCGTTTACAAATCCAACAACGGCCGTTTTTAGAACGGTAATTTTTACATTTTCGGCAATTTTTACTTCCAGCGTATTATCTTTGAAGCCGGCTACGGTGCCGACAATACCGCCGGGAATAATGATTTTATCCCCTTTTTGCAGGGCTTCCACTTTGGCCAGGCGTTCTTGGTCACGCTTTTTTTGGCCGCGCCCGCTCCAGAGCATCATTACTACAAATGCCAATAAGAATATGTAAAAAATAAAAGTTCCGCCACCTTGTGCTGCGGTTGTTTCCATGAAATCCTCCTTGCGTCTACTAAAATATACCCTTGTATTTTAGCATATTTCTGTACGCGCGTTTACGAACGCGGAAAAGTGCGCAGTAATTCCAGCAGGGTTTTATCTTCTGCCCGTTTGGAATTTAAGGGTACAATGCGCTTTGCCCGGTGGGTGGTAATTACGGCGTAATCTTCTTTAATATCAAAAACGGTGCGGGGGCTGTCGGCAAATAAACTGTGGCCGAAAAACGCCTTGGGCGGCTGAATGTTGAGCAAGTCCAGCACGGTGGGGGCAATATCCAACTGGGAAATCAACCCGTCCGTATCCAGCGGCTTTTGAATGGGCGTTTTAGTTAAAAGGATAAACGGCAAATCATCATACTGGGCCGGGTGGGGGGAAAACAGAGCCGGGGTGGGCGTATCCGGGTAGGCGGGGTGGTCACCCGTTAAAATAATTAGGGTGTCCTCGTCCCATAACCCCCGCGCCTGCAAATCTTGCAGGAAAAGCTGCACGTCTTGCCCCAGGCGGGCAAAGGCGCGCGGCAGGGTGGGGGTGTCATAAAAGGGGGCGTCAATTTCCCGGTAGGTTTCGCCGGCGTAATCCGTACGGCCCAGGGGAACGTGGGTATCCACCGTCAGTAAAGTTAAAAAGACGGGCTCTTTTTGGTGCGCTTGCAAATATTCGGCCGCATAGGCGAATAGTTTGCGGTCCATTAAACCCCACCAGTTGATAAACGGCGCATAGCGGGGGTCGGTTTCAAAATAAGTCCGGCCGATAACTTCCTGAAATCCGGCTTGGTGGAACAAAATGTTTTCGTCCATGTATTTTTCGTTAGCGCCGCGCAAAAAAGCGGTGCGGTAGCCGTGTTGTTGCAAGGTGCGCACAAAGGAGTCCGGGTAGCCGTTTTCATACGCTAATTTTACAAACGGGTGGGAGGTAAAAATGACGGATAAACCGTATAAAGTGGATAAGGTGACGTGTTCCAGGGAGGCCGACGGATAACGCGCCATTAAGGCGTCCACTTCCCGGCTGGCATCGGCGGGGATTTTGGGGTTGAAGCGGTGCAGGTATTTAACGGAAAAACTTTCCGCCGCAATTAAAATCACCCGCTTGTAGGGTTTTCCAATGCCTGTGTTGGCGGCGTTCCAAATGCCGTAGCTTTCGGCCAGTTTTTGTACTTCGGTGGACGGCGTGCCGATGTGGGCCTTAGGAGATTTGGCCAAGAGGGCCCGCGTGGTGTAAACCGGGGACGGCGCGAGCATATATTGGGCGTAAAAATTATGCGGGGCTTTTAATAGGGCAAGCGGTGGTAAAAAGATGAATAACAATAATCCTGTTGCGCACCACCCCAGGCGCATGGCGGCGGTGCGGCGGGGGGAAGCGGTAAAAAATTTCCGTACCGCAAAAAAACAAAACGCCGCCAAAAGCACAAAATAACTGATGACCCGCCAATCGGTCAAAAAGTTATAATCGCCGCCTTCCATGGTTTGCAGGTATTTGGCGCCAAAGCGTTCCTTAAAATACCACAAAAGCACAAAATCGGCCGTGAGCGTTAAATAATAAAGGAAAGCGGCAACCGTCACCGCCCCTTTGTTTTTCAGCCCGCAGATTTGGGCCAAAGAAAGCAGTAAACCGATAAATAAAAATTCGCACAGGAGTTTAACCGCCAGTGCCGCCGGGGCTGTGGCCCAAGTAAGCTCGTTAAGCTGGTAAAGCCCAAACGCACAAAGTGCCAGGGCGGGAAGGGATAACAAAAATAAGAGTTTATAATCGTTTTTGAAAGCTAAAAAAATAGAATTTTTGAGCGATTGCATGAAATACGCCTGCCTGTTAATTTGATATAATTATTATATCTTATTGTGAGGCTTTGCCGCCTGGCCCGGTCTTGGTGGCCGGCAGGCGCAAAGTAAAACGAACATGGAAAAACAAGAATTAGAAATTATGCGTCATTCGTGCGCTCACGTTTTGGCGCAAGCAGTACAGCAGTTGTTCCCCGGTACAAAATTGGGTATCGGCCCGGCCATTGATAATGGCTTTTATTATGATTTTGACTGCAAAACCCAATTCACGCCGGAAGACCTTAAAAAAATTGAAACCAAGATGAAGGAAATCATCAAGGCGCGCCAACCGTTTGAGCGCAAAGAAATGTCTAAAGCGGAAGCGAAAGAATTTTTTACCAAACGCGGCGAAACGTATAAACTGGAACTGTTGGAAGAATTACAAGACGGCTCCATTACCGTATATATCAACGGCGACTATGCCGATTTGTGCCGCGGCCCGCACTTGGAACACACGGGCAAAATTACCAATTTTAAGCTCTCCGGCATTGCCGGGGCCTATTGGCGCGGGGACGAAAAACGCCCCATGCTCCAGCGCATTTACGGCTTGTGCTTTGGTAGTAAAGACGAGCTGAACGCCTATATCAAACAACAGGAAGAAGCCGCCAAGCGCGACCACCGCAAACTGGGCCCGGAACTGGACCTGTTTACCATTAACGATAACGTCGGCCCCGGCCTTATTTTGTTCCAACCCAAAGGCGGTATGTTGCGCCGCGTGCTGGAAGATTGGATTAAAGACGAAAACTTAAAACGCGGTTATGATTTAGTCGTCAGCCCCCATATTGCGCGCCTACACTTGTTTGAAGTCAGCGGCCACGCCGGGTTTTATTCGGACAGTATGTTCCACCCCATGGAAGTAGACGGCGAAAAGTACCAAATTAAACCCATGAACTGCCCCTTCCATGTGGAAATTTATCGCTCCCACCTGCGCAGCTACCGGGATTTACCTTTGCGCTTTAGCGAATTGGGCACCGTTTACCGCTATGAACGCTCCGGCGCGTTGCACGGGCTTTTGCGCGTGCGCGGGTTTACGCAGGATGATGCGCACATTTTCTGCACGCCGGAACAGGTGGAAGACGAAGTGAAACAATGTTTTGACTTTGCCATGCACATCTTCAAAACGTTCGGCTTTGAAAAATACTCCGTGGAACTTTCCACGCGGGACCCGCAACACCCGGAACATTTTACCGGCGATATAAAAGATTGGGACCGTGCGGAAAACGCCCTGAAACATGTATTGGAAACCAATAACATTCCGTACACCACCCACGCGGGCGAAGCCGCTTTCTACGGGCCGAAGATTGATATTAAAGTAATGGATGCGATTGGCCGCCTGTGGCAGCTTTCCACCATTCAGTTTGATTTCAACCTGCCCCAACGCTTTGATTTGGAATATGTCGCCAGCGAAGGCCGCCAACGCCCCATTATGGTACACCGTGCCATGTTCGGCAGTATAGAGCGGTTTATCGGCGTGATTATTGAACATTATGCCGGGTGGTTCCCGCTTTGGTTGGCCCCGGTGCAAATCAAGTTATTGACGCTGACGGATGCGCAAATCCCTGCCGCTAAAGCTGTGGCGGACAAAATGCGTGCCGCCGGCCTGCGCGTGGAAGTAGACACGCGGCCCGAAAAGCTGGGGCTCAAAATCCGCGAGGCGCACCTGGAACGTATTGCCTATACGGGCATTATCGGCGCCAAGGAAGCCGAAAACGGAACCTTAACCATCCGTTTGAAAGACGGCAAAAACCTGGAAGCCCTGCCGGTGGATGAAGTAATTGCCAAAATGAAAGAGGAAGTGGCCAGCCGCTCCTTAAAAAACTTGTTGGCATAACGTCCGGTTTGTTGTAAAGTTGCCCCGGGGCTGGAAAACCGGGGCAATTTTTATTATACTTTAGGTAGCTTTTGTTTGGATAGGAGAAAAAATGAAAAAGGGTTTTACCTTAATTGAATTATTGGTAGTTGTGCTGATTATCGGCATTTTGGCGGCGGTGGCTATGCCGCAATATCAAACCGCCTTGTTAAAATCCCGTTTAGGCTCGGCTATCCCCATAGCGGACGCTATTAAATTGGGTGCGGAAATGGACTTTGCCGAAAACCGCCACTTGACGGACTCCACCGCCGATTTGCCTATTGCTCCGCCCGCCAGTTGCGGCAGAGATTCGGGCGGTATGGTGGTTTGCCCGAATGTGTATTTGGACCTTTCCACCACCGGCACCACGTATGATGTGTTGGTATTAGTGCCTAACCGCGCCACGGCGGAAGTGGGCTACCGGGTGTGGTTAAATGTGCCCCCTAACGAAACCAGCCACAGAGCCGGCCAACGGGAATGTTGGGCCGTCAACGGCAACACGCGTGCCGCCGCCGTGTGCAAAAGTTTAAGCGGCCGCAGTGCCAAAACCAGTAATGTGACTTACGACAAAAATTGGGACGTTTACGTTATGTAAATCCCTTTTATTTAAGGCCCCCGCCCGGGGGCTTTTTTTATGCCCGGCCCGGTGGACCCGAAGGGGCATTTGTATAGTAATAAAATTTGTGTATTAAAGTAAATTTTGATATAATATGTCAAGGGTTTTTTATGCACCGAGCAGAAATTTTGCAAACAAACCTAACCCGGGTGGAACAAACTATCGCACAAGCGTATGCGCAAGCGCGTGTAAAAACAGGCCCGGTAAGTTTAATGGCCGTCACCAAGTACGCCCAAGATGAAGACGTTTTAACCCTTTTGGCAACGGGGCGTATTAAGCATGTGGGGGAATCCCGCGTGCAACAGGCGTGGGCCCGGTGGACAAACCCCGTTTTTGCAAAGTATCCCGTCGTTAAGCATTTTATCGGTCATTTGCAGAAAAATAAGGCGGCCCGGGCCGTTGAGTTATTTGATTTTATTGATTCCGTGGACAGCCTGCCTTTGGGCGAAGTTTTAAGCACGCTGGCCGTAAAAAAAGGCAAATGTGTGCGCGTATTGGTGCAGGTGAAACTGACGGATAAAGAAAGCCAATCCGGCTTGCCTTTGGCGCAGGCGCGCCAACTGGCCGCAGCGTTAAAAAAACTGCCCGGTTTGCAGGTGTGCGGCTACATGGCTATTGCCCCGCAGGCGCAACAACCGCAGGTGTTGCGCGGCTTGTTTGCCGGGGTGCGGGAGGCGTTCTTGCAGGATTTTACCGGTGCGGAAAGGTGGCTTTCGCTGGGGATGAGCGAAGATTATGCGCAAGCGGTATTAGAGGGTTCCACCTTGCCGCGTATAGGCAGTGCAATTTTTGCCAAAAATTTGGAGGATTTATGATTATAAAGGTACGGGTAATCCCTACGACGGGGAATAACGAGGTTATCAGCCGCATTGGCAGCGTGTTGCGTGTAAAAATTAAAAATAAAAAAGTAGATGATGACGCCGCCAATGAAATTATGAAATCCTTTTTGGCCGATTTTTTTGCCGTAAAGTTGGAAAGCATTATTATTGTAAAAGGCGCCAAAGGCAAAGAAAAAACCGTAGAAGTGCGCGACAAAAGCGAAGAAGAATTGCGCAAAATTATGGATTCTATTCCGTAGGCTTTCCTTTTTAGTTTTTTACAAGGCTCCGCAAGGGGCCTTTTTTTATGGGGAAAAACTGGGTTGGCGTACTCGGTGCAATTCTTGCGGGCTGTGCAGGTGGCCTTTTTTTATGGGGGCATAACCGGCTTGGCGTACTCGGTGCAATTCTTGCGGGCTTGCTCTAGCCGGGGGCGTTTTTGGTGATTTTTAGGGCGTAATAGGCGCACCCTGCGCACGCGGGGCATGCGGCCGGGGTTCTGCAAAAGCGGCGTTTGCGGCCGAAATGAAAAAGGGGAGTTGTTTTTTGGGTTTATTTCCGCTACAATTAAATAATTGGAGGATTGTATGATGAAAAAAGGTTTTACATTAATAGAATTGCTTGTAGTTGTATTAATTATCGGTATTTTGTCGGCGGTGGCGCTACCCCAATACCAGCGCACGATAGCCAAAGCCCGCACGACGGAAGCCATGGTGGCCCTAAAAGCCATTACGGACGCACAGGAAGTGTATTATATTGCGTATGATGATTACGCGGCGGATATTTCCCAATTAGACGTAAAAGTGGACCCCGGCAAGAATTATACTTACGATTGCTCCAGCAAGCGCACCTGCTTTGCCCGCCCGACCATCGCGGATTGCCCGGTCATTGAGTTCCATTTGGCCCAAAAGGTAAACGGCGCGCAGGACAACTATTTAGGCAAGCACTGGTGCCAAGTAGCCGGCTCCACCAGTGAAATTGCCAAAAGCGTTTGTAAATCTTTCGGGCCGGAAGATACCACCATGAGGCCCCGCGGAACGTATTATTTAATCGGTACGTTTAACAAATAACCGCTTGCTTATTTTAAGGAAAGGGGGCGCTTGCGGGCGCCCCTTTTTGCGTGAGAGCCGCCCCGGCCCCGGTGGCATATTTACTATAATATATATATGCAAAGCCAAACACGCAAAGGGATGCTGATTATTGCCATAGCCAACGGCTTATTACTGTTTGGGTATGGGTTATCTCTCCCGTTTTTTACCATTTATTTAATTTCCCAACGCGGTTTAAGCGCCAGTATGGCGGGGCTGATTATTGCCCTGGCCGGGGTATCGCGTTGTGTTTCCAGCGCCATTAGCGGGGAGTTGGCCGATGTGTTCGGCCGTAAAACCGTGATGATGTGGGGGCTTTTCAGCCAAATTATTGCCATGTTGGGGTTGGGGCTTTGTATTGAGTTAAAAGTGCAGGTGGGGTATATGCTCCTGTGCTATTTTTTAACCACGTTTTTGGGCGCGTTTTTCCGCCCGGCTTCCAATGCGTGGGTGACGGATAACACCACCCCGCGGGAACGGGTGGAAGCGTTTGGGCTTATCCGTATCGGCCTGAATATCGGTTGGGCGTTGGGCCCGGCCGTGGGTGGCTTTTTGGTGCGCTATTCGTACAGTATGGCGTTTTATTTTACAGGCATTTTGTATGCCGTCACTATCTTGTATTTGGGGCGGCTGGTGGTGGATAATCACGCTCCCTGCAAATCCCGCAAGCCCAGTTTTGTTTCCACGCTTTTATCCTTAAAAGATTCGCGTTTAGCCAAAATTTGTTTTTATGTGGTGCTTATTACGGCGGTGAACTCCCAACTGGTGGTGGGGCTGTCTATCCACTGCAACCGCTATTTACACATGCCGGAGTATTACATCGGGTGGTTTTTTACCATTAACGGCCTCGTCACCGTGTTTTTGCAGTATTGGGCCAGCAAATGGGCGGCTAAAGTGCGCCTTTCAACCGGGATGTTGGTGGGCTGTTTATTATATGCGGTGGGGTTTGGCTCGGTAGGGTTTTTTGATTCGTTCCTGCTGATTGGTTTTGGCGTGTTTTTGGCGGGGTTGGGGGAGCTGATTGTTTCCCCGGGGGAACAGACGCTGGTTTCCAATATAGCCTCGCGCGAAACCCGCGGCCGCTATTTGGGTATGCTGATGGTATTTTATAATTTAGGCTCGGCGGTGGGCTTTTTTGGGGCCGGAATGTTGGGCGATTATGTGGCCCCGCGTTATTTGGCGGGCCCATGGTTGATTGTGGGCGTGTTGGCCGTGCTGGCCGGAGTTGGATTTTTTAGAATGCGGTATAGTTTAACGAACGAGGAAGACGGCAAAATGACCGCCCCTGTTCCCATAAAAAAAGATACCGTCACTTTACATTAAGGAGTGCTGTATGAGAGGAATTATTTTTGCTGTATTGACGTTGGTGTTGGGCGGAGTGTTGGGCTTGGGGCTGGAAAAATTAGCCTCTTTCCTGCCTATGGAAATGGCCAACGCGCTGACCCGTACTTATATGTTGGGTATTCATCCGTTGGCGTTGCGGGTGACTATTTGCGGGGTTATCGGCCTGATTTTGGGCTATTTGATTGTTGCCAAATTTGTGAAGAAATAATATGTTAATTTTGGCCTCCAAATCACCCCGGCGCATAGATTTATTAAAAAGTTTGGGGTTTTCGTTTGAAATTATCCCGTCCCAAGCGCCCGAAAAAACCGCCTATAAACGCCCCGGTTTTAAGGTGCGGGATTTGGCCGTTAAAAAAGCGTTTGATGTAGCCAAAAAGTACCCCGCCGCCACGGTTATCGGCGCGGATACGCTGGTTTATTGCAAAGGCCAAGTAATCGGCAAACCGAAAGACGAAAAAGATGCCCTGCGCATTTTGCGTATGTTAAACGGCGCGTGGCAATCCGTCTATACCGGCGTGTGCATTTTGAATTTGGAATCCAAAAAAATGATGTACGGCGTGGATGTTTCCAAATGCAAGGCGCGCAACTTGCCGGACGACGAACTAAAAAAAATGGCCGGCAAACATTTGGACAAAGCCGGCGCCTATGCCGTGCAGGACGAAGACGACCGTTTTATAGAAAAAATCGTGGGCAGCCGTACCAATGTGGTGGGGTTCCCGGTGGAGTTTTTCCAAAATTTATACAAGGAGTTTGAATCTAAATGAAAAAGACCGATTTGTTAATTATTGGCGCAGGCCCGGCGGGGTGTTCCGCCGCTATTTATGCGGTGCGTGCAGGGCTGAAAACGGTAATTGCCGGGGGAGCTATGCCCGGCGGCCAACTGTTGCAAACCAGCGAAATTGAAAACTATGCCGGATTTATTGACCCGGTGGGCGGTTTTGATTTAATGGAGCGCATGCACAAACAATGCAAACGCCTGGGCGTGGAAATGCTGACGGACGAAGTTGCCCAATTAAAAGGCAGTAAAACCCCGTATACGGTAGTAATGGCGGGGGGAGAAGAATACGAGGCCGCATCCGTAATTATTGCCACCGGGGCGCGCGCCCGGTGGTTAGGGGTTCCCAACGAAGAAAAATTCAAAGGGCATGGCCTTTCCGCCTGCGCCACTTGCGACGGCTTTTTTATGCGCGGCAAAGAGGTTTGCATTGTGGGCGGCGGCAATACCGCGTTTGAAGATGCGTTATTTTTGGCTCAATTTTGCACAAAAGTATATTTAATTCACCGCCGGGATGCGTTCCGCGCGGACCAAGTGACCGTAAACAAAGTGCGCGAAAATCCTAAAATTACGTTGGTGCTAAACAGCGTGGTGGAAGAATTGTTAGGGGACGAAACCGTTTCCGGTGTGCGCATTAAAAATGTAAAAACCAACGCAACGAGCAACTTGGCTTGCCAGGGGGTGTTTGTGGCGGTAGGTGCCGTGCCTCAAACGGACTTTTTGAAAAATTCGCTGGTGGGGTTGGCCGATAACGGCCTGGTGCTGGCGGATGAACGCACGCACACCACGTTGGAGGGCGTATTTGCCGCCGGAGATTGTGCGGATAAATACTACCGCCAGGCGGTGATTGCGGCGGGGAGTGGGGCGAAGGCGGGGATAGAGGCGGCGGCCTTCGTAAACCTGCACCGCTAAAGATAACAACTGTTGGTAAGCTAGGTTTTCAATGCGCGGGGAACAAAATAACATTTTGTTCCCCGTTCGCATTTAACGGGCATACCATTTTCCAAATTTAAGCCCTTTTGCACCGCCTTTAGGCTTGGAGCCCTTGCAGGCTACCGCGCCTAAACTAGCGGCGCAAAATCATCTTAAATTTGAAAAATCATGCTACCAACACTAACTCTTGTGCTGCTCTGCACGGCATAAAACAAAGTGCCGTTTCCTGCCTAGCTTTTGCTGTTGTCGTTTGCTTTTGTCTTTTTCCGTGCCGTTGCCGTTCAACGCCCCCTTTTGAACCTGCTTATAAAACCTATTTTTAACGGAGTTATAAAGGTGTTTTACTTGTCCGACCGTAGGGAGTTATAAAACGCCCGGCTCAAAATAGGTTTGTCCTGCGGACGGCGGCTCGGGGTGCTAGCCTTTTTGCAAGGCGGCCCGCAGGGTCTTTTTCTGCAATGAAAAAAGTAAGGCGGGTTTGGGGCGCCGCCCCAAGAGTAAAAGCTCGGGGTGCTAGCTTTTTGCAGGCGGCCTGCAAGGTGCGGCCCGCAGGGTGCGGCCTGCAAGGTGCGGTCCGCAGGGTCTTTTTTGCAATGAAAAAAGTAAGGCGGGTTTGGGGCGCAACCCCAAGAATGAAAATAAGTAAAAACCAATAAAAATTAAACGCACGCGGAAAAAGGCTACTCAAAAAATATCCTTAAAAAATAAAAAAGGGCTCCGCGGTGTGCGGAGCCCTTACGCAAAAAGAAAATATTAGTTTGTCCCCTGTGATTAAGCTGATATTTCCTTTTTACATATCCCCCTGTTTGTCAGCGGAAATATCCCCATATCTCCGCTTCCCCCCTTGGTACTGCTTAATTAAAGGATACTCTTTATCTGCGCATCCGTCCACCTAAAAAAATAGTTATTTTGAGCTAGCCCTCCGTCGGAGGATTTTTATGCACAAAAAACCGCACTTTTCAGCGCGGTTTAGATTTTATTTTTTGGCGGTACTTACCCGTTTCCACGCGGCGGTAAAATCCGGCGGAACAGGCGCTTCAAACTGTAAAGGTTCCCCAGTATACGGGTGGGCAAACTCCACCCGGCGGGAGTGGAGCATCAGCCTGTCGGCCGTGGCCCCTTTATACAGCCAGTCCCCCAGTACCGGGTAGCCCAGCCAACTTAAATGCACGCGCAACTGGTTGGTGCGCCCGGTGATGGGGTGCAGCTGCACGCGGGTAAAACCGTTTTTGCGTTCCAATACTTTGTATTCCGTAATGGCTTCGCGCCCCATATCGGAGGCTTTAATTTTTCCGCCCGCCACACGCCCGATAGGCACATTAATCACGCCCTCGTCGTCCGGGATTTCTCCGCAGGCAATAGAATAATACGTCTTGCGGACTAGGCGGTTGGCAAAAAGTTCCGTCATACAGTTTTGAAAAATCGCGTTTTTGGCAATTACCATGACCCCGCTGGTTTCGCGGTCCAGGCGGTGTACCAACCCGGCGCGGGGGGTGGAAGTATCAAACCCGGCGGGGGGAGTAGCCAAAATGACGGACACCAATGTTTCTTCAAACGAAAAGACCGCCTGCGGGTTGGTTTCCCACACCGGGCTTTGCGGGTGAACCAACAACCCGGCCGGTTTGGCAATTACAAAAAAATCTTCGTCATCATGAATGAGCAAATCTTTCAGTTGGATTTTAGTTTTGGCGGCGGAGGGCATTTCAATTTCCACTTTTTCGCCGGGCGTAAGCGGCCAGGAAGGCTTTACCTGTTTGCCGTTTACGGTCACTTTGCCGTCCTTAATCATACGTTGCACCAAGGCGCGGGGGAAAGTTTCCAGCTCGTCGCACACATAAATATCCAAGCGGCGGGAATATCCGTCAAAAATGAGAGTCTTTTTTTCAGCCATGTTTTGTTTCCTTAATAAACAGGGCATACACCGCCGCGGCAAGCACCACGGCGCAAACCGCTAATGCCTGCGACGGCGACAGCCCCAATATAAATGCACCGCGGTAATCCCCGCGGAAAAATTCTATTACAAAGCGGATAGCGCTGTATCCGATAATGTAGCGGATTAAAATACTGCCCGCCGTATGTTTTTTTTGATACGCCTTGTGCAGATAAAAGAACAAAAGCAAATTGCACGCCGTTTCGTACAGTTGGGTAGGATGAAGCGGCACCCCCTGTAATTGGACGGGAACCAGCGTGTCCGGGTTGGTAAATACCACGCCCCACGGCAGCGTGGTGGGTTTGCCGTAGCAACACCCAGCCAAAAAACAGCCAATGCGCCCCAGGGCGTGCCCGAGCGGCAGGGCTGTAATTAGGAAATCCGCCGTCGGCAAAATGGGCAGGCGTTTCTTTTTCAGGTACGCATATAAAGACGCCACGGACAAAATCATCCCGCCGAAAAACACAAACCCATAGCGGAAATTTTGGAAGATATTGGCTATTTTAGCGGTAAACGTATCGCCCAACAGCGGCCACGAAAGAATAATGTAAAGCAGTTTACTGCCGATTAACGCCCCTAAAAAAGCGATAAAAATAATGTTCCAAAAAGTATCTTTATCCAACTTAACCGCTTGTAAACGGCGTACCAAATACCATGAGGCCGCCGCATAGCCCAGCGCGGTCATCACGCCGTAGCTGGCCAGTTCAAAAGAGCCTATTTTCAGTAATATGGGGTGCATTATAAAATATCCTTATCTTTAATGGCATTACGCATAAAGGGGTTTGTTTGGCGTTCATAGCTGATGAACGAGCCCGATTTGCCCCCGTAGCTGTGCCCGGCAAAAATTTGGGTATCGTCCGGCAGTTGGGAAAGCCGGTACAAACTTTTGCGCATTTCGCGCGGGTCGGAAGACGGCAAGTCCACCCGGCCGCACGCCCCCGGGAAAAGGGTATCCCCGGTAAAAAGGGCATCCCCGATTAAAATGCACACGCCGCCTGCCGTATGGCCCGGCGTGGGGATAATATGCACCTTAAACGGCCCGATTTGCAGGTTTTGCTCCCCGCGGTAGGGTTGCAGTACCTCTCCGGGCAAGCCGCTTAACAGCACGTCGTTTTCTTCTATGTAAGCGCGCAAACCGTGGGCCTTTAGTAATGTTTCGGCGGTTTTGACGTGGTCAAAGTGTCCGTGGGTAAACAATACGGCCAGCAGGTTTAGCTTTTTGGCTTTTAAGGTTTGTTCCAGGGCGTTCATATCCCAGGCGGGGTCAATCAGCAGGGCGTTTTCGTCTTGTGTCACCAGGTAGGTGCAGTTTGCCATGGGGCCTAAATGGATTACTTCTATATTCATAAAATCCTCATTTTTCCGGCTGAAAACGGAATTCCGTTTCCCCGGGTTTTGTCATGTGGTAGCGGGTACGGGCCAGTTTTTCTAAATAAACCGGGTCTTGTTTTTGCAACAGCTCCAATTCCGCCGAGAGCGCCTGAAAGTCTTTTTCCAGTTGGACGGTTTGTTTGTTGAGTTTTTTTAATTCCAGTTTATTGTGTACTAAATTGAAAAAACTTCCGCCGAAAATAACCAAAACCACTGCTGTAATGCTGATGCACCACAGCAGTAGTTTCTTTTTTTGTTGTTGGATAGGTGTTTTAGTGCGGCGGGAAATCATTTCTTAAACACGTTGTCCTTGGCGTAAGCCGCTTTGGCACCCAATTCCGCCTCTATTTGCAGTAAGCGGTTGTATTTGGCGGTCCGTTCCGCGCGGGCCGGTGCGCCGGTTTTAATAGCGCCTGCGTTGGTGGCTACGGCCAAATCGGCAATAAAGCTGTCTTCCGTTTCGCCGGAGCGGTGGGAAACAATGGTGGAGTAGCCGGCTTGGTGGGCCTTTAACATCACGTCCACCGTTTCCGAAACCGTACCGATTTGGTTGAGCTTAATTAAAATAGAGTTGGCCGCTTTTTGTTCAATGCCTTTTTGCAAGCGTGCCGGGTTGGTGACGAACAAGTCATCCCCTACCAGGTTGATTTTACTGCCCAGTTTTTGCGTAATGTGCTGCCACCCGGCCCAATCGTCCTCTTGCAAGGGGTCTTCTATGGAAACGAGCGGATAGTTTTGGCACCAATGGGCATAAATATCCGTCATTTGGGCGGAAGTATAGGCGGATTTTTCAAAGTGATACTGCCCGTCTTTGTAAAATTCGCTGGCGGCGCAATCCGTGGCCAGGGCCATATCCGGGTGGCCCGCTTTTTGGGCGGCGCTCAAAATGGTTTTGAAAACGTCCTCGTGCTTGGCAATTTTCGGCGCAAATCCGCCCTCGTCCCCCACGGCAATAACCATGCCTTGTTCTTTGAGCAGGGTTTTTAAGGCGTGGTACGTTTCGCACGCGGCGCGCAGGGCCTCGCTAAAGTTGGGCGCGTGCTGGGGCACAATCATAAATTCCTGCACGTCCAGGCCGGAATCCGCATGTTTGCCGCCGTTAATAATGTTGAGCATGGGGGTAGGCAACAAATAACCCTCGGCGGGCAGTTCATACACGCGGCGCAGATGTTCGTAAAGCGGCAGTTTGGCTTGGTGGCACCCGGCCCGCAAAACCGCCATGGAAACCGCCAACATGGCATTGGCACCCAAATTGCTTTTGTTTTCCGTGCCGTCCATGGCAATCAGGCTGTCGTCAATCAGGCGGATGTCAAACGGGTTCATACCGGCCAAATGCTGGGAAATTTTATCCACATTGGCCACGGCTTTTAATACGCCTTTGCCGTTGTAGCGTGCGCCGCCGTCACGCAGTTCCAACGCTTCGTGCGAGCCGGTGGAAGCGCCGCTGGGCACGGCCGCGGTACCTACGGTGCCGTCATCTAAATACACATCTGCCGCAACCGTGGGGAAGCCGCGGGAATCTAAAATTTCTCTGGCTGTAATTTTTTTTATACGAGTCATTTTCACCCCCTCCGGTTGCTTAGGAACAACCGGGGTTATATAATGCTGTCTATAATTTTTTTGCCTTCTTTAATCAAAGCGGCTGGTATTTTTTCATCCGGGGATTCTGCATACAAACGGATGAGCCGCTCGGTACTGGACGGACGGATGGCCAACCAACTGCCGCCTTTCAGAATAAACTTAAATCCGTCCGTGGAGTCAATACGCCAAACGGAAGTTTTATTAATGGAAAGCGGCGGTTTTATATCCAACCGCTCCATAATACGGTTAATTTCCGTTTCCGTTTTGGGCATACTTACTTTTTGGTCATACAACGGTTTGTATTTTTTATAAAAAGCGTTGCGCAACTGTTTTAAGGTTTTGCCTTCCACTGCCAGCATATCCACAATTAAAAAGCAGGCGAGCAGGCCGTCTTTATCGGGAATATGGTTTGCCAGCGCAATCCCGCCGGATTCTTCCATACCCATTAAATACTGCCCGGTGGTCATCAGCTCCGTAATGTACTTAAACCCTACCGGGGTTTCGCGTAGCATTAGCCCGTGGGCTTTGGCTACCTGGTCAAACAGGTTGGACGTAATTACACTGCGGCATACGCGGCCCTTTTTTTGTTTGTTGCGCACAATGTGGTCTAAGAGCATGGGGATAATTTCGTTGGGGGAAACCCAAGTGCCGTCCGCATCAATAATGCCGAATTTATCGCAATCCGGGTTGCAGGCAATCCCCAAGTGCATTTTTTTGGAAGTCACCAGTTTTTTAAGCTCTTCCAAGCTGACCGGGCCGGCGTTGGGCACTTTACCGCCGAACAACACATCCGTATTTTCGTGGATGCCTTCTACGGTAATGCCGTATTTTTCCAGCACCGGGCGGAAATAGTTTTTAGCCGTGCCGAACAGCGGGTCCACCGCAATTTTAAGTTTGGATTTTTTCAGCGCCTTTACGTCCAGCAGTTTTTCCAAGTGGGCAATATAATCCTTGCGTAAATCCTTGGTAATGCAGGCGGCGGCGTTGATGTAATTAAACTCCGTGGAGGAGGCTTTCAAAATTTGGGCAGAGGGGGAGGGAATACGGCGTTCAATATCGCTGACGATTTCGTTATTGGCAATACCGCCGTAATAAGAAATCCACTTAATCCCGTTTACATAGTATTCGCTTTCACTGCCGGTGACTACGATGGCCCCGACGGCACATTCGTTTAATACAGTCCATTCCGCTACCGGGGTGGGCAGGGGAAGTTCCGCCAACTGAACGGTAATCCCGCTCTGCACCAGGGCATTGGCCGCTACGGCCGCAAACTGGCGGGATAAAAAGCGGGTATCGTGCCCGATAAATACGAGCGGTTTTTTGGGCTTTTTGCCCCGGTCCTGGCAGTGTTTTTTATAACCTGTACCTTCAAATCCGTAAAAAGGATGTTCCAAAATATGTTCGGAAATCCCGTAAGCTAAACGCTGGACGGATTGGGCAGTCATTCCGTCTGCGGTAATGGTTCTAAAACCGGCTGTGCTAAATTTAATTTCTTGGGTCATCGTGCAGGTATTATACTAAAATAAAGCCTTTTTTTCATCTTTCCGGCAAAACTAATATAAAATAAAGGCTTCTAAACTGATTTTACGGCTCTAAAATGCTAAAATAGATAGAAACCCTATAATAGGAAAGAAACCCATGAATTTTGAATCTGTCAAAGAATATATAAAATCGGCCGGATTGCCGAATTTCCGTATCGCCCAAGTAAGGGATGCCGTTTATAAACACGGTATTACGTCTTGGGAAGAAGCAACCTCTCTGCCGGCGCAAATCCGCCGGGATTTGGCTGAAAAATACCCCATTTTAAGTTTCAAAGTAAGCAAAATGGTATTTTCCAAGGCGGATAAAGCCGCCAAGGCTTTGCTCACTTTGCAAGACGGCCGCCAAATAGAAACCGTACTGCTCAAACCGCAGGATACTTGGAGCGTGTGCGTTTCCAGCCAGGTGGGTTGCCCGCTGCACTGTTCTTTTTGCAGTACGGGCAAAATGGGTTTCCGCCGGGATTTGACGGATGAAGAAATTGCCGACCAAGTTTTAATGTGGTACCAATATGTGCGCAAAGAAAAACTGGGCGAGCGGATTTCCAGCGTGGTATTTATGGGCATGGGGGAGCCGCTACTCAATTACTTAAATGTGGTAAAAGCGGCGCAGACGTTATCCAACCCGGATTATTTGAATATCGGCGCGCGGCATATTTCCATTTCTACGGCCGGCATTGCCGATAAACTGCACAAGCTGGCGGTGGATTTGCCGCAGGCCAATTTGGCGGTTTCCTTGCATAATGCCGACGACGCAGAACGCAGTAAATTAATGCCCGTCAACCGCCGTTTTAATTTGGAAGAATTGCAAAAAGCGGTGGAAGAATATATCGCCATGACGGGCCGCCAAGTATTTTTGGAATATGCCGTTTTGGAAAACGTCAACAGCCGGCCGGAGCATATCCGTAAACTGGCCAAATGGATTTACGGCATTAAAGACAATTACTTAATCCATGTCAATTTGATTGCCTGCAATTTGGGCCGCGGTATGAAGACGGATGATAAAGTAGTAAAAGATTTTGCCGCCGCCGTAAAGGCCATGGGCATCGGGGTCACTATCCGCAAAAGTATGGGCAACGACGTTCTGGCCGCCTGCGGGCAGTTGGCCGCTAATAAATAAAAGGGGAAATAGTATGAAAAAAAGTCTTTTTTTAGGTGCGCTTGCCGCGGTGTTGTGCGGTTGCGCTACGCTGGATAACCATGTGAATATGGATTGGATACCCATAGGGCCGGATTTCCCGGCGAATAAAACCCAAAAGGTGGAAGTGGTTTCCGGCCGGGACCAAATCACCCGTCCGTACGGCAATTTGGGCTTACTGCGCATTAAAAATGTGGACCCGGACCGCGATTCCCTGCGCCGCGGCATAGAGCGGGGCAGAAAATTTGTAGCTTCCAAAGGGGCGGATGCCATGTTTTTGGGGCAGTATAACAGCGCGGAAGACGGCGCTTCCGTACCGAAAGTGACGTTAATTATTTACGCCATTAAATATGTGGATAATTTAACTCCGCAAGACCAAAAAGCCATTGAAGATTTTGAAGTATTGGGGATTTTGAATGAACGTACTAATAGCTAAAACCAAAGAAGAATGTAAGGTTTGGACGGATAATATTGTGGTAGTGGATGTACTGCGCAGTGCTACCACCATTTGCCAACTGTTGCAACGCGGCAAGCGGGATGTGCGGGTATTTGAAGATGTATCCAAAGCGGTAGCGTTTAAGGAGAAAAACCCGCAGTTTACCGTCTATTCCGAATTGGACTTCCCGCAAGGCTTTGCCCATGAAGACAACTCCCCGTATGCGGCTTCCAAGGCGGATGCCGGCACCCCGGCTTTGGTGGTGACGACCGCCGGCACAAAGGCGCTGTTCGGTGCGAGGCAAGCCAGCCAAATTTTTATGGGCGGGTTTTGCAACTTTTATGAATTGGCAGCTTTGTTAAAAGGGCTCAGCCGGGATGTGCTTTTGGTGCCCAGTGCATTGTTTGCCAATAAAGATGATGCCGAAGACTTTTTGTGTGTCAGTGCCTTAAAAGATTTTTTACAGGGCTTCGGTAATGCCGAGCTGGCCGTAAATGATGTAAAAAATACGTTGCGGTATGTGGAGTTTATCAAACACGGCCCCAAAACCGCCAAGGAAGACGCGGCGATTGCTTTGCGTGTAAACGGACTACCTATTATTCCTACTTTCCAATTTGCAGAGGGCGAAGACTATGCCGCCTGTTTTGCCTACGGGCAACAGAACGCCGCCGAGGCCGCCCCGGAAGATGCGGTAGTAATGCCGTCTTTGGATGCGGTCAACCAGCCGCAGGCGCCGAAGGAAGACTCCGCCGCTACTTCTACCAAGAGCAGCAGTAAATTGAGGGGCTTTTTCAGCGGATTTTTGAAAACCGTAAAAGAAGAAGAAAAAGAATTAATGGAAACCTTCCAAAAATCGGAAAGGCCGCTCCGCCCGGCAGAAACCCGGGAAACGCTGGCTCCGGTTTTGGACCCGGTGGACCAGCTTTTGCAGGAGCCCCAGGCCACGGCCGAGCAAAACACCGTGGCGCCGGAGCGTGAGGTTGCCCCCAAGCCGGCCGCGGATATTACTAAAATTCCGCTTGCGGGCAGACGCAAGAAAAAAGCCATTGTGCTTTTTTCCGGCGGGTTGGATTCTACCACCTGTTTGTATTGGGCGTTGGATAAAGGCTACGAATGTGAAGCCTTGACCGTTTCTTACGGGCAACGCCACGACAGAGAGGTTTTGGCCGCACAGATGATTACCCGCAATTTGGGCGTTAAACACCATTTGATTACGCTGAATTTGCCGTGGCTTTCCTGCTGTTCTTTGGTGGATAAAAACCAAAAACTGCCGGATGTGGCGTTGGAGGACATCCCGAAAGAGGGGATTCCGTCAACGTATGTGCCGGGCCGCAACCTGATGTTTTTGTCTATTGCGGGTTCCCTGTTGGACGCGGTGGAAGCCGATGCCATTATTGCCGGCCCCAACGCGGTGGATTTTTCCGGCTACCCGGATTGCACCCCTGCTTTTTTTAAGGCGGCGGGCGAGGCGTTAAACCGGGGCACCAAACGCGGCGTGCGCGAAGGCATAGAAGTTCTGGCCCCGCTGATGGATTTATCCAAAACGGATATTGTGCGTTTGGGGGCCAAATTAAAAGTACCGTTTGAACTGACGTGGAGTTGCTATGCCGGCGGCAAAAAACCGTGCGGGCATTGTGATTCCTGCAAGTTGCGCGCCAAAGGCTTTGCCGAAGCGGGCGTGCATGATACGTCTTTAGATTAGGAGCGGTTTTATGAAAAACGCTTTTTTGGCGGTGGTTTTGTTGGGGTTTGCAGGCACGCTGTTTGCCCAGGAATTAAAAGAGGCGGACGGCGGCGCCCCGGCCGAGTGCAGTTTACCGGCGGACAGCGTCCCCAAGGCCCAAGCCCTGGCCCAAACGGCCCCGCAGGCGGTGTTTGAAAGCCGCCGCCAAGCCAAAAAAGCGTTCAAAAAGCGGCGCAAGCAAATCCGCAAATTAGTCAAAAAATACCGCAAGGCATCCGCCCAAGAAAAACCGGCCGTTAAAGCGCAGTTGTACGCGGTGGTAAGTGAGGGGATGGATAAGGGCCTGGCGGGTATGAAAGCGCGCCTGGCAGAGGAACAGGCCAATTTGGACCGCTGGAACCAAAAGTTGGCGCAGGAAGAAGCCCGCTGGCCGGAGATAAAGGCCCAACAGGTGGAAGATTTGCTTTCCGGCGCGGCGGAGCGCAAACACAAACTGGCGCGCAAAGCGTGGAAACAAGAGCTGAAAGCGGCCCGGTTGAGGTTGCGTTAAGTCATTTGATAAAAGAAAAAGCCCCGTAAAATGCGGGGCTTTTTTGGGCTATCCTGGCTAAAAATTAATTAAGTAATCTGCGTTAAAATTTAATTAAATAATCCGCTGGATTCCAACGCATTGAGGGCTTTGGTAATATCGCTGACTACCACAATCCAACGGCTCATTCCCTTTTCGGTGGAGGCCCCGTAAATGGTGGTAATGTTAATGCCTTGCTTAAACAGCACGTCCCCAATATCGCGGGCAATGCCCTCGCGGTCTTCGGTTTCCAGGCAGATAGCGTCCGTCTTTACACTGGTAAACCCGGCTTTAGTAAGTGCGTGGCTGATTTCTTCGTTATATTTTACGGCAATACGCACAACGGCGGCATCATAACGGACGTCTTGCGAAATGGCAATAATGTTTACTTTTTCCTGCACAAAAAGTTCGGCAAATTTTTTAAGTGCGCCCGGTTCGTTCATCAAAAATACGCTGTATTGTTTTATTACTTTAATAGCCATGGTGTAAACCCCTTTATCTAAGTGTGCAAAAACATCAGCTAACAATAAATTATATCACACATTCCAGGGCGTTGGGAAATAAAAAAAATCCGCCCGGTTTCGGCGGGCGGAGTGTGCGTAAATAAAAAGCGGATTACGCTTATAAATGGCTTAATAATTCTTTTTGAATAGCCCCGTTGGAGGCGGCTATGGTGCGGCCGAAATCTTCCATTTTGGCGTATTTCTTGCCGGAAAAATCGGTCACTTTGCCGCCTGCCTCGGTTAAAATAAGCGTTCCGGCGGCCACGTCCCACGGGTTTAGGTTTTGCTCCCAGTAGCCGTCCAAACGCCCGGCCGCCACCCAACATAAATCCAGCGCGGCGGAGCCCAGGCGGCGCACGTCGTGGCAGGCGCATAAAAAGCGTTCAAAGCGGGCCAAAAGTTCCGGCATAATTTCTTTGCGGTTGTACGGAAAGCCCGTCACCAGCAGGGCCTCGTGCAGTTTTTTTACTTTGGAAACGTGAATTTTTTTACCGTTTAAGGTGGCCCCTTTGCCTTTGGCGGCCAGGAACATTTCGTCCGTAATGGCGTTATACACGCCGCCGGCTACCACCTGGTTTTTATAAAAAAGCGCAATAGAAATACTGCACTGCGGGAAGGTGTGCGCAAAGTTGGTGGTGCCGTCAATGGGGTCCACCACCCAGGTATAAGGGGAGCCGGTTTTTTTGCGGGCGTTTTCTTCACCCCAAAAATCATGCTCCGGGAACGCCTTTTTAATCACGCCGATAACGGCCTTTTGGCTGGCTAAGTCCGCATCCGTGACCAAGTTGGCTTCCCCTTTCAGGCGGTAGCCCACTTTGCCGAAGCGCCGCCGTACGGCGCGCCCGGCGGTTTCTAACGCCAGTTTAAGCGTTTGGAGTTCTTTTTTCATGCTTAAAATCCAATACTTCTGCTGTTTTTAGTTTGTCTTCCAAATACAACATGGCCACACAATCGTCTTCGTTATACATCAGCACCTTTTTAAGTAAGTCGTCGTTGCCGGTTTTCAGCCAGTTGGTAAAATAAACCATGCTGTCCATAGCGCCGCAATCGTCCTGCCGCCAGTGGAAACCGAACGCCGGGGCCGCCGCTTTTAAGGAAAAACTGGGCGCCGGCAAATAAAACTGTTTATTGACGGCTACTTTTAAGTCGTAGCAGATTTGGCATAAGGCGTTTAACTTGTCCGCATCTTGCGGGTGGGTGTGGGCCAAATTGCGCATTTTTTTCACTTCGTATTCCGTCCAATGGTACAGGGCGGTGTTTTCAAAATCTTTTACATAATCGTAAAATTGTTCAAAAATTTTGATTTCTTCTTCCGGCGTTTTGGCTACAAAACTGACGTATTTGTTTTCTTCTTTATCCCAAATACCAATTAAGTAAACAAACGAAACGCTGTTTTTGGTGAACGTTTCCGTGGCCTCAAAATCAAAATACAAGTTGCGCTTTTTAAGGGGGGGCGGAAAGTGCCCGGCCTCGCGCAAAACAGGCTTGTTGTGCAAGTACGCCAACGAGTTATAATAAGCGTCCGAAGCGTAAGGCTCGTCTAAAAAAGTTTTTAAGAAATCCAAATCCGCATGGGCGACGTCGTCGGTCGTGAACATACCGTTTATTTTAAGGGCTTGGCGCATTTCCGCGCTGAGGGCCGGCAACATCAGCAGGTTTTTTTCGGCCGCCACCGTTTTGTTGGCATATACGCGCCAGGGGGAGTTGGCCGCTTTGGGCGGTTTGTGGGCTTCCGGGCGGGCTTTTCCGTCGCGGATTAAGCGCCAGAATGCCAGTTCTTGCCCCAGGCGTTCTTCGTGGTCGCGGTAGTCCACATCCACCGTTTTATCTTTTAGAAAAACGCGCGTATTGTACGGCGTGAACCCCTGCACACAACCCAAAATGCGGTTTAATAAACTTACTTGCAGGGCGTAATGTTCTTTCAGGTCATGGGCGCGCTTAAATTGAAAAATATGATAATAAAAATTCCCCAGTTTGCTTTTGGCGCCGCCGTCTTTTACCAACAGGTTGATACTGCCGTATACGTTATCGGGCAAGTTCCACAAAACGGCGTTGGCAATAGCGTTTTTGCCTTCCAGCATGGCTTTTAAGGTGTTTTTGAAACGCTCCGCGTCGGTTTCTCCGCTGATAAATACCACATCCGGGAATTCTTCTTTAATCCAAGCGTCGCGCGCGTTGCGGTCCGTGCGGACTTTTAAGTTTTCGTAACGGTTGATTTCGTTGACGGATTCTTCTTTAGGCGCGTGGAAAAAGCACCAAATTCCAAAAGGGTCTTCCAATAAAGAAAACATTTTGGAGGCGTTAAAATCTTGCTTGCCGGGCGTGCGCCCCGCGGATAGGGTATTATATAAAGTATCTAACATCTTATTTTTATTTTATATCTTTTTGGGGCGTACTGGAAACGCTTTTTGCCCGGCTTGCCAATGCGGGGGGATATTTGGTAGCATAAAATTTCAATAATATGCCAGCAAAAAAGACAAATACATTGGATTTAAGAGCCTTACTTTCGCCCGCGCAAATATACATTGTGCCGCCGGGGCAGACCAAGCAGGCGGTCATCCGCCGGTTGGTGGAGCTGATTTGCCATGCGGAGCCTGCCTTAGGCCCGGAGGAAGTTTTGCGGGAAGTCCTGCGCCGGGAAGAAGGCATCAGCACCACCTTGGATACCGGCCTGTCCATTCCGCACGCGCGGCTAGAGGAAATTGCGGATTTTAAGGCCGCGTTGGCGGTATTTCCTACCCCGTTGCCGGACCCGGTTAATCCGCACCACGCCATCAAAGCGATGTTTTTGTTTTTATCCCCGTCCAAGCCGGAATTTTTCCAGCGGCATTTGCAAATTTTAGCCGCGTTAGCCCAAACTTTCAAGCCGGAATTTATGGACGAACTGGCCCAACTTCAAATGCCGCAAGATGTTTTGGCGCATTTTAAGCCGCGGCCTTAAACGGGCGTTCCCCAATATGATAAAATAGAAGTATGGCCATACTTAAAATTGTAAAATACGGCGACGATATTTTGCGCCAAAAATTAAAACCGGTTGATTACAACCAACTGGCCCCGCAGTTGCCTATGCTGTTAAAGGATATGGAAGAAACCTGCCTGGCCGTGCGCGGGGTGGGTTTGGCGGCCAACCAAATCGGCCTGCCGTACCGTTTGGCGGTTATTTTACTGCCCGCTCCTACCAAAAAAGACGAAAACGCCTACAAACGCTACGTCATTATCAACCCGCAGATTATTGCCAAACAGGGCAGTAAGTTGGAAGAAGAAGGCTGCCTTTCTCTGCCCGGTTTATGGGCGGAAGTGGTGCGCGCGACGGACGTGACTATTACTTGTTTGGACGAAAACGGACAAGAACAAACCATTCGCGGGCGCGGCCTGTTAGCCAAGGCGTTCCAACACGAGGTGGACCATTTAGACGGCAAACTGTTTATTGATTTGGTGGACCCCGCCTTAAAACCGGAACTTAAAAAAGCCATTAAAAAACTGCGCAAAGATTGGAATTAAGTTTTTTACGGACATAAAAATTGCGCCGCCGGGAATTTTTCCGGGCGGCGCTTTTTGCCGATAGATTTGCGTGCGGATTATTTGGCTTTGGCTTGGTCCGCCACTGCTTGCGCGCGGCGGGCGATTTCGTCCGGGTCACCCAAATAATAATCTTTTATCAGGTTTAAGTCTTCGTCCAACTCAAACACATAGGGCGCCCCGGTGGGGATATTCAGCCCCACAATTTTATCGTCCGGGATGTTTTTGAGTATTTTGACAATGCCCCGCAGGCTGTTGCCGTGTGCGGCGATTAAAATGCGGTCGTTTTGCGTTAAGGCGGGCACAATGGTATTTTCCCAATACGGGATTAACCGCCCAATGCAGTCTTTCAGGGATTCCGTCGCCGGCAGTGTCCCTTCCGCAATACCCCGGTAGCGCGCTTCAAAACGCGGGTGGCGCGGGTCGTCCGCCGTCAATGCGGGCGGGCGCACATCATAGGCGCGGCGCCATAAAAGCACCTGTTCGGCACCGTATTTGGCGGCCGTATCGGCCTTGTTTAAGCCTTGCAAAGCGCCGTAATGTTTTTCATTTAAGCGCCAGGTTTTTTCTACCGGGAGCCATAACTGGTCCATGGCTTCCAACGCTAAATTTAAGGTTTTAATCGCGCGGGTTAAGTAAGAAGTAAACGCCTTATCAAATACCAAGCCGGACTTTAACATCAGTTTCCCGGCGGCGAAGGCTTCTTCCCGGCCTTTGGCGGTTAAGTCTACATCCGTCCACCCGGTAAAGCGGTTTTCCAAATTCCATTCACTTTGCCCGTGGCGTAAAAGAACTAATTTTTTTACCATAAAACCTCCTGCTAAAATAATCATAACTCTTTGGAATGCGGGTGTAAAGGTGCTAACCCAAAAAAGCCCGGCCGTCCGGGCGGCTTTTACTTTGCTATAATAAAAAAAGGATTTTTTTATGCACCATATTTGTATTATGAAATTCGGCGGCAATACGCTGGCCAATAAAGAAAAACTGCTCCAGGCCGCCGGCTTGATTAAAGCCCGCTATGCGGCGGGGTTTATCCCGGTGGTGGTAGCTTCCGCCAACGGCAATTTAACGGATGTACTTTTGGACCATGCGTACAGCATTACCCCCAACCCGGAAAAGCGCGAATTGGATATGCTGATTACCACCGGCGAGCGCGTAAGCGTGGCGCTTTTGTCTATCGCGTTAAGGGCGGTGGGCGTTCCGGCGGTATCTTTAACGGGCAGCCAAATCGGCCTGATTACCACTTGCACGCACACCGGGGCCGATATTTTGACGTTGCGCGGGGATAGGCTCGCCCGCGAAATTGAACACGGCAACGTGCCCATTGTGGCGGGGTTCCAGGGCATTGGGGAAAATAAGGAAATTACCACCTTAAAACGCGGGGGGAGTGATGTGTCCGCCGTGTTTTTGGCCGCCCAGTTGGGGGCCGACCATGTGGAAATGGTCAAAGATGTGGACGGCGTTTATTCGGCCGACCCCAATAAAGATGTAAAAGCACAACGCTATGAAGTGCTGGATTTTGACGAAATGTATAAACTGGCCTTAAACGGGGCCAGTGTATTGCACCCGGACGCCGTGCGCCTGGCTAAAGCCAAAAATGTGGAAATCCGCATTGTGTACTATCAAACCGGGCAAACGGGTACGGTTATTAAATAGGATAAGGTATGAAATTAAAATTTAGCCCAATCAATGTGGTTGCCTGCCTGTTGTTGGCGGGCGCGGTGTTTTTGTGGGGGCCCGGTTTTGACGGGCTCGCGCGCAGTTGCGCCTCGGTTGCGTTGTATGCACTTATTTTTGCGGCCTGTTTTGTGGTAATCCGCAAATAAAAAAGACTCAAAGCAACCGGTAAAATATGATATGATATATGTACTTATGGAAAACACATTAATTTTATGGTCTGCCGGGTTTGTGGTTAGCTTTGTTTTGCTGTTTTGGTTTACGGCAAAATACCGCGCCTCTTTGGCGAATGAAACGGATTTTGATTCCCCCGTGGAAGATTTAACCATGATGACGGTTTCCAAACCGTCGGCTTTTTCCCCGCGTGCCTCTATTTTAAGCTCTTTGCAAAACACTTCCGCATTGGAAATGGCGGACTTAAAAGAAAAGGTGAAAGATTTGCATTACCGCTTGGAAGAAATGAACACCGCGGACGAAAAAAATATGGCCGAAATGGCCAAACAAATGGCCCGCCTGGAACAGCGTTTGGCTACCTTTGAACAAGAATATGTGACCAAACTGCAGCCCACTTTGTTAAGCCTGATTGAAGAATTGGAAAATATGAAAGTGGACGAAGAAAAGAAAGCCTAACGGCCGCTGTTTTTATAAAAGCCCCGCTTTCCGGCGGGGTTTTTTATAAATATTGCTCACAATAAACCCCAGGCGTGAGCCCGGGGCGTTTCGTTATTATTATGGAAAAGCAACCTTTTTTGCAGGCGGGCAACCGCTTAAAAATAACAAAAAACGCGCGCATTTTGCTCTTTTTGAAAACATAAATTTTAATATGGCAAGTTAGATTTTGCCGCACAACGGTTGCAAAAAACGGCTCTTAATTTGTTTTGGACCCCCAAAATTTAATATCATATACCTATATAGTATTTTGTGGGAACCATTGATTAGGAGACCAAATGAAAAATAAAAAATTAGAACCTATCGCCATTGTAGGCATAGGCGCCATTATGCCCGGAGCGTTGAACAAAGACGAATTCTGGACGAACATTCAAGAAGGTAAAAACTGCATTACCGAAATTCCCAAGTCCTACTGGGACTATAACCTTTTTTACAGCCCTGACCACAAAGCCGAAGACAAGACGTATTCCAAAATCGGCGGTTTTATTCCCCAGTCTTTCAAATTTAATTCCATTAAATACCGTATTCCTCCGCAAATTGCCAAGCAGATGGATACCGTGCAACACCTGGCCATAGAAACTACCCGCATGGCGTTGGAAGATGCCGGCTACGATAAAAAAGCCTATGACCATAACCGCACGGCGGTCATTATCGGCAACTCTATGGGCGGTATGAAGAACGAAATGTCCAACACCCGCCTGAACCGCCCGTTCTTGTATGAAATTTTGAAAAATACTCCCACTTACAAACATTTAGCCCCGGCGGACGCCCAAAAAATGATTGACGAAATGGACGAAGGCGTGCGGGAACATTTCACCCCGATTAACGAAGACTCCATGCCGGGCGAATTGGCCAACGTCATCCCGGGCCGTGTAGCCAACGTGTTTGATTTGCACGGTACCAACTTTGCGGTGGACGCCGCTTGCGCCACCTCTTTGGCCGCTATTGACCAAGCCGTCAACGGGCTGCGCATGGGCAATTTTGATATGGCGATTGCCGGCGGTGTGGACCAGATGATGTCCCCGTCCGCGTTTATCAAATTCTGCAAAATCGGTGCGCTGTCTGAAACGGGCTCTTATCCGTTTGATGCCCGCGCCAACGGTTTCGTTATGGCGGAAGGCGCCGGTATGGTTATTTTGAAACGCCTGTCCGATGCCGTAAAAGACGGCGACCGCATTTATGCCGTTATCCGCGCCGTGGGTGCTTCTTCCGACGGTAAAGGCAAAGGCATTACCGCCCCCAACCCTAAAGGCCAAAAATTAGCCGTAGAAAAAGCCTTTGAACAAGTGGACTATAACCCCGGCGACGTGGGTTTATTGGAAGCCCACGGTACGGGTACCCGCGTGGGGGACGCCACGGAGCTGAACGCCTTAAACGAAATTTTCGCCCCGTATGCCAAACCGGGCACGATTGGTTTGGGCAGTGTAAAAAGCCAAATCGGCCATGCCAAAGCGGCGGCCGGTATTGCGGCATTAATTAAAACCTCGTTAGCCTTATATAATAAGGTGTTGCCGCCGTCTATCAATTTTGAAACCCCGAACCCGATTGTGGATTGGGCCACCTGCCCTTTCCGCGTAATTACCAAAACGCAAGAATGGCCTGCGGGCAAAATCCGCCGCGCCAACGTTTCCGCGTTCGGTTTCGGCGGAACGAACTTCCATGTGGCTATGGAAGAAATGAACGATTCTTTAATTCAACCCGCGCAACCCGAAGTTTGTGCGGCCGGTGCAACCCCTACTAAACAGGAGCAAGTAAATATGACCAGCAGTAATTCTTACACCCTGCATGTGCCGGGCGAAAAAATTCAAGGCGACGTTTTAACCTTCTCCGCCCCCACCAAACAGGAACTTTCGGACATTTTGGACAAAGCCGTTATGGCCATTCAGTATGACCCGGCCTACTTGCCCAGCATTTCTTATAAAAACCACATTGCCAAACCGCAGAGATTTGCCGTAACGATTAACGTGGAAACCCCCGAAAAATTAAAAGAAAAAATTGAATTTTTCAAAAAAATCTCTGCCATGCAAGACGTATGGGAAAAAGAATCTTTATACCTTAGAATGAAAGGTATTTATCCGTTTACCCCTACCGAAATTAAACCCAAAGTGTGCTTTATGTTCCCGGGCCAAGGCTCCCAATATGTGGATATGATGAAAGACCTGGCCGCCAAATATAAAGTAGTGCAAGATACCTTTGACGAAGCCGACCGCTTATTAACCCACATTATCGGCCAAACGCTGACGGAAACCTTGTGGAGCAAACCGGGCGAAAGCAAAGAACAAATTGCCCAGCGCGAAGCCGCTATTAAAAAGACGGAAATGACCCAACCCGCCGTATTGACGGCCGATATTGCCATGATGCGCTTGCTCTCCTCCTTTGGCATTAAGCCGGATGTGGTCATGGGGCACAGCTTGGGCGAATACGCCGCCGCGGTGGCCGCCGGTATTTTTGATTTTGAAAACGGCTTAAAAGCCGTCTGCACGCGCGGGAAAGTAATGTCTGAAATTAAAGTGGAAGACAACGGCAAAATGGCCTCTATCGCCGCGCCTGTGGAACGGGTGGAGCCGGAATTGGCCCGCATTAACGGTTATGTAGCCGTAGCCAACAAAAACTGCCCCACGCAAACGGTAATTGCGGGTGCCAGCAAATCTATTGATGATGCAATTAAGATGTTTAACGATATGGGTATCCAGGCGGTGCAAATCCCGGTTTCCCATGCGTTCCACTCTGCCATTGTGCGCCCGGCTATGCCGCAGTACCGCGCTTTCTTGGATACGCTTACGTTCCATGCGCCCACCATGCCTATTACTACCAACGTGACGGCGGAGTTTTATCCGTCCGACCCGGAAAAAATTAAAGATTTAATGGTGACGCAGATTTCCCACTCGGTGGAATGGATTAAACAGCTTAAAACCACTTACGATTCCGGCGTGCGCTTGTTTGTGGAATGTGGCCCGAAACGGGTGCTTTCCGCCCTGGCCGCCAATACGTTATCGGATAAAAAAGATATTAAAGTGTTGGCTTCCAACCACCCCAAAAAAGGCGGCATTAGCGAATTTAACGACTTGTTCGCCAATTTGATTTCTTCCGGTATTCACTTGGATTGGGCCGGTACCGATATGTATGGCAACCACTCCACCTTTAACCCGGCTTTTGTAAACTGGGTGACTGGAACGGCAACCCCTGTTGAAAAAGAATTGGGTGCTTCTTCTTGCACGGCTACTTGCGCGGCGGCCGCTCCGGCCTTGGCCGAAGCCAAAAACTGCTGTGATAAAGACATTGTCATCAGCGGTATTGCCGCCGGCGGCCCCGGCAGCTGGGACCGCATTTTCCGCGACGGCGTGTTGGACGAAATTTTGTCCGGCCGCAACTTAATTGAGCCGGTGTCTGCGGAAATCCAACAAAAACAAATTGATAAACATGTAGAATTTGTGATTAAATCCAAAGACGGCAACCACCGTTTTGAACGCTTAACCTCCCCCAGCCAAGCCATTAAATTGGCGGCGCGCGGCGGTGCGTTTGATGCAGAAAAAGAATTTGGCCTGCCTGCCAAATGGGTGCGCTCTATGGACCGCTCCTTCCAGTTGGCTATTGCCGCCGGTATTTTAGCCCTTAAAGATGCGGGCATCCCGCTGGTGCTGTATTATAAACCTACCTCTACGGGCGGTTATCTGCCGGACCGCTGGGGCCTGCCTGCCGATATGATTGACGATACCGGGGTTATTTTTACCTCTGCTTTCCCGGTGGCCAACAGCATGATGGGCGATTTGTCCAAACGCGTGGCGGGGCTGCTCAACAACAAAACCGCCAAAGAAGTGCGCGCGTTCTGTGATAAATTTATTGCCCAAATTACGGACCCCGCCCTCAAGGCGGAAATTGAAGCCTGGTATAACGAAAACTTCAAAGATAAAGAAGTGGAACCCATGGCTTTTACGTCTGAATTTATCTTAAAAACCATTATTATTGCTCACTCTCATTTCTGCCAGTGGATTCGTGCCCGCGGGCCGGCTACTTCCATGAGTGCGGCTTGTGCCTCCACCGCGCAGGCTATTGCCGTGGCGCAGGACTGGATTAAATTGGGCCGCGCCAAGAGAGTTATTGTTATCAGCGCGGACGATATTACCAATGATAATGTGTCCGAATGGATTTTAACCGCTTTCTTAGCCTCCGGCGCCGCTACTACGGAAGCCGACGTGACGAACGCCGCCTTGCCGTTTGACCGCCGCCGCAACGGTATGATTGTGGGTATGGGTGCGGTCTCTTTGGTGGTGGAAGAAGCCGGCGAAGTGGCCAAACGCGGTATGAAACCGTTGGCCAAAGTGTTGGCGACCGAAATCCGCAACAGCGGTTTCCACGTCACCCGCTTGGATGTGGGCCATGTGGCACAAGTAATGAACGACCTGGTTAGCGAAGGCGAACGCAAGAGCGGTGTTTCCCGTGCGGATATTGCCAAACAGTTGGTGTTTATCTCTCACGAAACCTACACGCCTGCGCGCGGCGGCTCTGCCAGTGCGGAAGCCTATGCGCTTAAATCCACCTTCGGGGCGGATGTAAGCAAGGTAATTGTCAGCAATACCAAAGGTTTTACGGGCCACTCCATGGGTGCCGGTTTGGAAGACGCTATTGCCGTACACTGCCTGAATACGGGCCTCGTTCCGCCGATTGCCAACTTTAAGGAAGCCGACCCCGAACTGGAAGGCATTACGCTTAGCAAAGGCGGCCACTATAACTTCAAATATGCGTTGCGCTTGGCGGCCGGTTTCGGCTCCCAGCTGGGCATGACGCTGTTAGAAAAAGTGTGGGATGTAAACGAACCCCGCATTATTGATGCGGCCCGCCATGATGCGTGGCTGAAAGAAATTTCCGGCCAGCAAAACCCGGTGTTGGAAGTGGTGCAAAACACGTTGCGCGTGAAAGATAACTATAAACATGGCGTAAAACCCTCTTTGGTAATGGAAGGCTCTCAAGCGTTTGTAGATAAAGTGAAAACCATGCACCATACGGCCCCTGTGCAAGCGGCGGCCCCGGCGGTGGAAACTGCCCCTGCGGCGGCCCCGGCTCCTGCGGCCCAAGTGGCCCCTGCGGCTCCTAAAGCGGCGCTCTCTTTGAACGAAGAAGATGTGAAAAAGAACATCTTAAATATCGTTTCCGAAAAGACCGGCTATCCGCAAGATATGTTGGATTTAGATTTGGATATGGAAGCCGATTTGGGTATTGATACCGTTAAACAAGCCGAATTGTTTGCCATTATGCGCGAAACGTACCATATTGCCAAACAAGAAGGCGTACAGTTGAAAGACTACCCGACCATTCGCTCCATTATTAAGTATGCCATGGCTAACGCCAATACGGAAAACGGCGCGGCCCCTGTGCAAGCGGCGGCCCCGGTTGCGCAAGTAGCTCCGGCGGTGGAAACCGTGGCGGCTCCTGTGGCCCAACCTGCCCCGGCGGCGGAAGTTGCCCCGGTGGCAAAGCCGGCTCAAGCGGCTCCGTCTTTGAATGAAGAAGACGTGACGAAAAATGTCCGCGCGATTATTGCCGAAAAGACCGGCTATCCGGAAGATATGCTGGATTTGGACTTGGATATGGAAGCCGATTTGGGTATTGATACCGTTAAACAAGCCGAACTGTTTGCCATTATGCGCGAAACGTATAACATTGCCAAACAAGAAGGCGTGCAGTTGAAAGACTACCCGACCATCCGCTCCATTATTAAATACGCCATGACGAACGCCAACACGGCGGACGGCGCGGCTCAAGCGGCCCCTGTGCAAGCGGCGGCCCCGGTGGCTCAAGTAGCCCCGGCGGTAGAAACCGTAGCGGCTCCGGCTCCTGCGGCCCAAGTTGCCCCTGTGGCGGCTCCGGCGGCCCAGCCTGCGCCTAAAGCGGCGGCGGGCAAACTGGACCCGGCCCAAGTGAGCGATGAAATTGTGGCTATGGTGGCCGACAAGACCGGCTATCCGAAAGATATGTTGGATTTGGATTTGGATATGGAAGCCGATTTGGGCATTGACACCGTCAAACAAGCCGAACTGTTTGCCGCTATGCGCGAACATTACGGTATTGCCCAGCAGGAAGGCATCCAGCTGAAAGATTATCCTACTATCCGCCATTGCATTAACTTTGTGCTTAATTCCGTAAACAATGCGGCTCCTGCGGCTCAACCCGCGGCGGCCCCTGTGCAAGCGGCGGCCCCGGCGGTGCAAGTAGCCCCGGCGGTGGAAACCGTGGCGGCTCCGGCTCCTGCGGTCCAACCGGCCCCGGCGGAAGAAACGCCTGCGCAAGTTGCTAAACCGGCGTTTGTCAGCAAGCCGACGGCGGAACATATCGGCAAACCGGCCGACGATGCGTTGACGACCAACCCGACCGCGCCCATTGAGCGCCATGAATCTTTGGCGGAACGCCCCGAAGCCCCCGGCTACAAGGGTGAACACTGCCACGAAAAGAAACTGCGCTATGTGACCATGGTGGCGGATGCTCCGCTGACGGAACGCGAAAACCGCCGTTTATCCAAGGACCGCACGGTACTCATTTTTGCCGATAATTCCGCACTGATTAAAGCCTATCAGGAAGAATTCAAAGAACTGGGCGTTAAAACGCATGTGTTTACTACGCTTAAAACCCGTAGCAAAAACACCACCATTGTAAATTGGGAATCTTACGAAGAAACCGAAAAGCAGTTAAAAGAATACGCGGCGGAAGACCCCAACATCCAAGGTATTGTGTATCTGCTGGGTGCTACCGTTAAAAAGTTTGATAAAAAAGTAAGCCCGCATAACGAACTGACCAAATACGTCATGCCGTTGTTTATTGCGTTGCGCGTATTTGAAAAAGGTTTGTCTAACCGTACGGATGCGGATACTTTCTTTGCGGTCAACACCAAAATTGACGGTAATTTCGGCTATACCACTAAGGACGAATTTAACCCCATTGTGGGCGCCCTTACTGGCGGTACTACCTGCTACCGCAAAGACGTGTACGAACGCACGGGTGCTATTTCTAAATTAATGGACTTTGAACCCGAAACCACGCCGGACGAAATGGCCCAAATGACCATGGACGAAGTACTCCATGGCGATATGCGCCTGATGATTGGTATGCGCCAAAAAGTGCGCTCCACCATTCTGTCCGTGCCGATGCGTTTGGACCGCAGTGTCAAACATTTTGACCTTGCCGGCAAAACCATTATCTTTACGGGTTCCGGCCGCGGTATTGGGGCCATGCTCGCGCAAAAAATTGCCGCGCAGTACCACAGCAAAATCATCATCTTGGATATTATTGAAATCCAAGAAAAGACCCCCGTGTGGGCCACGATGAACGAAGCCGAACTGGCCGCGCTCAAAAAACAAATGTGGGAAGAAATGCGCGCGGACCACACCCAAAAAGCTACCCCGGTTATGTTGGAACGCGCTTTCGGGCGTGTGAAAGATTCCGTCACGCTGTACAACAATATGCAAAAACTGCGTGATTTGGGCAGCGAAGTGGAATACTACCACTGCGACGTGATGAACTCCTCCATGATGAAAGAAGTTTGCACCAAAATCAAGGCTAAAAACAGCCGCGTGGACGGGTTGATTCACTTTGCGGGGTTGGAACGCTCCAAACTGATTTACGATAAAGACCCCATGGAATACTACCGCATTTTTGACGTGAAGGCCACCAGCTTTGCTTCCTTCTTAGCCAACAATGTGGTAAAAGATAAAGGTTTCTTTGCTTTTGCTTCTTCCATTGCGGGTAAATACGGCAACTTGGGCCAGAGCGACTACGCCAGCGCCAACGACTATTTGGCTAAATCGGCCCTGTCGCTTTCCAATCAAGGCTACCGCGCCATCAGTATTGCCATGAGTGCTTACAAAAATGTAGGTATGGGCGTGCGTGCCGGCGTGGAAACCTTCCTGCGCTCCAACGGGGTGGACTTTGTAGACCCCGAAGACGGTATGCAGATTTTCTTGGACGAAATCGTCTACGGCCGCGTGCCGGAAATCGTGCTGACCGGCTCTTTGGGCCGCTTGGATTGGGACCATCAGTTGTTGTTTGAAATGGACGAAATCGGTGCGGACCAAAAGTTCGGCAGTGATTCTTCCAATAACGGTTCTGACGACGGTTCGCAAAACGGCGGGGGGCAAACTCCCGCCGCCGAACCGGCCGCCGCTAAAGATGCCACCCACTTTTTGGGCAACGTGCAAAAAATGGAAGCGGGGCATGAACTGCGCGGAGAAAAAGAATTTAACTTGAAAGCGGACCCGTATTTGGCGGACCACGCCATTGAAGGCACGCCGTATGTGCCGGGCGTCATGGGCATTGAAACCTTTATGGAAACCGCCAACGCCTTAATGGGCAAAGCGCCGCAAGGGTTGGAAGATGTGCATTTCTTCCTGCCTATTAAACTGTTGCGCAACCGCCCGCAGGCTGTTCGTATTATCGGCACGTCCGATGGCACGCAAGCCACTATGGAAATTGAGTCCGATTTTATCAACAGCAAAGGCGTTAAAATGGGCAACACCCGCCGCCACTTTACGGCCAAGACGTTAAACGCTTTTACCTCTACTTGGGACGAAGTGAAAAATGAGATTCATTTGGACGTAAACGCCGCGCCGGTGGTGACGAAGGAAGAAATTTACAAAAAATACTTCCACGGCCCCAGCTTTCAGGTATTGGGCGGCATTTTGCGCGTAAACGAAAAAGAATCTTTAGCCGTTTACCACACCACGCCCAAGCCCCAATGGCCGGAAGCCAAAACCTTGTTAGCCAACCCCATGCTTATTGAGGCGGCTTTCCAGTGCTGTGGTTTCCAGGATATGTCCGTAGCCAACAAAATGACGCTGCCGGACGGCATTAAAGAAGTGGCCGTTTTCAAGCGTGAAGTCCCGCCGCAAACGCTGTATTTGTACGGCGTGAACAAAGGGCTCACGGCCGACGGCAAAACCCTGCATGATGCCTATGTGTTTGATGAAAAAGGCAACGTGTGGGTGGAAATCCACGGGTATCAGGCCATCGGCCAATAACCCCGGGGTTTCATGTTGTATCAAGTAAAGTTTGTTGATTTATCCAGTCTGCCCCCGGCCGACCGTGTTTTGAGCGAAAAGGAGTTGGCGTTTTTCCAAACGTTAAAATTCCCCAAGCGCAGAACCGAATGGCTCGGGGGCAGACTTGCGTTAAAAACATTGGCGGCCCAAGCGGCGCGGGTGTCTTTAACGCAAGTGGAAGTCCTCCCGCAAGAAACCAGCGGCAAACCGCAGCTTTTGGTGCGGGGGGAAAGCGCTAAATGGGCGTACAGCATTACGCATAGCCACGGTTGGGCGGCGGCGGCCATCAGCCAAGAGTGCCGTTTTTTAGGGATTGATTTAGAAAAAATCCAGCACCGTATCAGCGCGTGGGCGGAAGATTTTTTCCACCCGCAAGAGCTTACGGCCATGGATGACGCTTTTTTAACCGCTTTATGGACCCGCAAAGAAGCCGTGGTAAAACTGTTGGGCACCGGGCTGACCTTAAACAGCTTTGATTTGCGCTGTGCGGGCCAACAGATTGCTTTTTACGGCAAAGCCTTGCAGGTGTACCAACGTTTAGGCGCGCCGCAAATCACCCTGCAAACGCACGAAGAACCCGCCGGATTTATGTTCTCCGCCGCGTATGCGCGCTGATACAACGCCGCAGATTTGGTAAAATATATACATAACAGCTTTTGGAGGGCACATGATTGAACTATTTGAAGACCCCAGAGAGGATAAAAAATCAGACCGGCCCGCTCCGGCCAGTTTGGTTAAATTCCGCCAGATTTCTCAAGACGCGCTGAAAGGTGCGGGCGAAGCCCGTATCAAAGCCCAAAAAGATAAGGGCAAGTTTACCGCGCGGGAACGTATTTCTTATTTGTTGGACCAGGACAGCTTTTTTGAAATCCGCAGTTTAATGGAAAGCTCCTGCAGTGATTTTGGTGTAAAAGACAAACACATCAAGGGCGACGGCGTAATTACCGGTTTCGGTCGCATTAACGGGCGCGAAGTAGCCGTTTACGCGCAGGATTTTACGCAGTTGGGCGGCTCGTTGGGGCTGGCGCACGCGCGCAAAATTGCCGATTTAATGGACCGCGCCTTGGAAGCCAAAGTGCCGGTTATCGGCCTGTTGGATTCCGGCGGTGCCCGTATCCAGGAAGGGGTGGACAGCTTAAACGGTTATGGCGAAATTTTCTACCGCAACGTCAAAGCCTCGGGCGTAATCCCGCAGATTTCCGTTATTTTAGGGCCGTGCGCGGGCGGCGCGGTATATTCCCCGGCGCTGACCGATTTTATTTTTATGGTGGAAGGCATTAGCCACATGTTCGTCACGGGGCCGAGCGTTGTAAAAGCGGCCACCGGCGAAGAAGTGGATTTTGACACGTTGGGCGGCTCCCGCCCGCATAGCGAAAAAAGCGGCGTGTGCCAATTTGTAGCCAAGTCCGAGCAGGACTGCTTCCGCCAAGTGCGCGAACTGCTTACTTTCCTGCCCCAAAACTGCTATGAAAAAGCCCCGCTGGAATCTACGTCCGATGTTATGGACCGCCCGGTACACGTTTTGGAACGCGTGTGCGAAATGGACCCCAAAAAGGCGTTTCGTATTCATCATGTTATTTGGCGGTTGGCGGACGACTTCGGCTTTTTTGAAATCCACCAGAATTTTGCCAAAAACGTCGTCACTGGGTTTATCCGCATGGGCGGCGAAGTAGTGGGCGTGGTAGCCAACAACCCGGCCTGTTTGGGCGGCGCGTTGGATTGCGACGCCAGCGACAAAGCGGCCCGCTTTATCCGCTTCTTAAATGCGTTTAATATCCCGCTGTTGACGTTGGTGGACATCGGCGGTTATTTGCCCGGCGTACAGCAGGAACACGGCGGCATTATCCGCCATGGGGCCAAACTGCTTTATGCGTATTCGGAAGCGTCTATCCCCAAAGTGACGCTCGTTTTGCGCAAAGCGTACGGCGGCGCGTATATTGCCATGGGCTCCAAGTATTTGCGCGGGGATTTCAACTTTGCGTTCCCCAGTGCGGAAATTGCCGTTATGGGCCCGCGCGGCGCGGTGGAAATTTTGTATTCGCGTGATTTGAAAGCGGAAACCGACCCGCAGAAAAAAGAGCTTTTGAAGGAAAAACTGACCACGGAATATTCCAACAAGTTTGCCTCTCCGTATCAGGCGGCCTCCAACGGCTCTATTGACGAGATTATTGAACCGGCGGAAGCGCGTGGCAAAATTATCCGCGCTTTCCAGGTGTTGCGCCACAAACGCACGCCGTCTAAAAATCCGTTAAAAGGCAATATCCCGCTGTAAGCCGCCCTGCGGCCGATTTACAAACAGGGCTCTCCAAGGGCCCTGTTTTTGTATGCGGAAAATAGGTTATAATATTCAATATGAAAATACATACTTTATTAGCTGTATTAGGGTTTTGCGTGTGCGTGGGCGGGTGTGCCGGGCGCGCCGCCTTAAAACCGCAGGAAGAACTTGCCAAAGCGCAAGAGGCCGCCACCCTGTTGGAAGAAGTTTCGGCCCGGATGCACCGTTATTATCACAATACGGACAAGGTACTTTTTGAAACCTCTGCCGAGCATGTGCTGGATTTAATTGATATGCAACTGCCCGGCTATGCGTTTGCCGGTTCGGATGCGTATACGATGGATTATATTTTAAGCCTGAATATGCAAACGGACAGCGGCAATTTGGTGGGGGGAACCACCGCTACTTTGTGGCGCAGAAACCCTCAAAAAACGGCCCAAGGCGCGGCGGCGGAATTGTATTCTTTGGGGATTCAAACCGTACACCAGCCGCACATTGTGTATAAATACTGCCACCCGGCCAGCGCCGTCGGGCGCCAAGTGTGCGACGCCTTAAAAGCACGCGGATTTGAATATAAAGAATAAATTTTAAGCGCTTCCAAAAAGGCCCCATAAAAAGGGGTCTTTTTTTATGGGGTTTTCCCGGCAGACCTTGTAGCGCTAAAAAAGAAGATTTTGCTTTTGGGGTGTAAAATAATAAAACAGCCGGAAAGCGTGCTAACCGCCCGCAGGAGCCGCGTAAATTCAAACGGTATAAGGGGTTGCCACGCACCAATAACGCGCCCAATGCCCCCATAAACGCGCTGCTTCCGGGCCTTACAAAAACAAAACAATCCGGCAAATTAGGGTTTTACAAAAAAAGTGGGGGCCCCTTTTTACGTTTTTATTTTGAGCCTTGCGCCAAAGTATGATATGATTTAATATATGGAAAACGAATCTCTGGATAGCGTAAACGAATATTTCAAGCATTTGGGCCAAGTGACCCAAGAGCTGAACCGCGAAGAAATTGCCGCGTTGTGGAAACGCATTAAACAAGGCGATAAAGAAGCCAAAAATAAAATGATGGAATTAAATTTGCGGCTGGTTATCCCCACGGCAAAACGCTTCCAACGCCCCGGTATGGATTTAATGGACTTGATTGAAGAAGGCAATTTGGGCCTTTTGCAAGCCATTGATAAATTTGAGCCGGAAAAAGGCTACCGTTTTTCCACCTATGCCGTGTATTGGATTGAGCAGTACATCCGCAAATATATAGAGGAACAATCCGGCTCTATCAAAATACCGTCGCACGCGTGGGGGAATTTGAAAAAGTGGTTCCGCGCGTGGAACAACCTAAAAGAGGCCAATGGGCGGGACCCGTCCTTGAACGAAATGGCCCAAGAACTTAATTTAACGGCGCGGCAGGTTAAGTCCATTATGGACACTTTAAGCGCGGCCAAAGGGGTGGATTCTTTAACATCTTTGGTGCATGACGAAGAAGAACTGACTTTGGAAGATATGATTTCCGACGACGGCAAAGGCAACCCGCATGATGTGTTTTTGCAAACGGAAAACCAGGAAACTATCAAAAAAAGTATGGAACTTTTGAACCCGCGCGATAGAGAAATTTTAATTATGCGCTATGGCCTGGCGGATAACGAGCCCAAAACTTTGGGCGAAGTAGCCGAAAAACTGGGCCTGTCGCGCGAGCGGGTGCGCCAAATAGAGGAGCGCGCCGTAATGACGTTGCGCCGTGCGGCCCAAAAAGCGGGCATTTTGGAAATGAACGCAACGGATTTCCGCACGCGCAAACTGCATAGCGCCATGCACACGCACCACCAAAAAACCAATATTTTGGGCGAAGTAATTGACCGCAGCCCCTTGGCACGGCTGATTAGAAAGCGCATGGCCGAGGCCGCCCGCGCCGCCCAACAAAAAAGTGCGCCACTTAAAAAATCCGCTCCGGCTAAAAAGACCGGTGCGCCGGCACAAAAAGGTGCGGCAAGCGCTCCTGCTAAAAAGGCAAGCGCGCAGGGCTCCAAAAAACAAGCAAGCACTGCGGCGGTAAAAAACAAATCCGCCCGCGCCGCCGGAAAAGCAACGGCCCCCAAAGCCGTTAAGCCCGCCCCAAAAAGCGGTGCAAAAAAAGCCGTTAAAAAGGTGGCCAAAAAGCCGGCCCAAAAGACACTTAAAAAGTAAACCCTTTACGCCCCCGTAGCTCAAATGGATAGAGCGGCTCCGTCCTAAGGAGAAGGTTGCGAGTTCAACTCCCGCCGGGGGTATTTCTTCCTAATTTTTTCCATTTCGTTGTTGTTCCTCCGGTCGGATACCTCCGCGCTGGCGCGCGTGTGCCCACGGTATTCCTCAAAAGCCCATAGTTTCCCACGAAAATAAGACCAAAAACGGCAAAAAGCGGGCCGGAATTGCGTGTTTACTGCAAAAAGAGAAAAGGATAAGGGAAGAAAAACAAGCGCTTGCAATCCAAGATATTCTATAAATAAAAAGCAAAGTGAACGGATTTGATGGCTGATATTCAACCCCCGGTATCCCTAACGTCCGCAACGATTCACTTTGCCAACTAACAGTATAGCGGATAAAAAGTTTTTTGTAAAGCGTTAAAGAAAAAACGAGGAAGGAACTGTCAGCTTGCCGACTCCTAATGCCGGGGCTCCCGTTCCTTCCTCTACAGATAGTATACCTAATGAAATGGAAAAAAACAAGGGGTATTCTGTGGAATTAGAATGCTTCTTTTAAGGGGTTAGATGAATGGGAATAAAAAAAGAGATAATCAACGCAAAATGAGAGAGGCCATTACTGGCAAACACCCTCGCCGCTGATTATCTCACATAAGTAGTATAGCGAATAAAAAAGATTTTTTCAAGGGGTTAAATGAAAAGCCAAGGTAAAAATATCGTTTACGGAAAGGCAGTGCGGCCAAACGCGGGGCGAGAAAGTTGTATAAAAAAGAGCCAGCAGAAGCCGCATGTTGTGAGGGAAGACCCCTCGCGCTCCTCTGCTAGCCCTCATAGTATAGCTAAAAAAGCCTAATTTTTCAAGGTTTTTATGAATAAAAAAGAACAGACCCTGCCCGGTAAGCCGCAAAACCGTAAAAATCAGATAAAAGCATACCGCGCTAATTAGGGTCGCGTTTACAGGCGGGGGAAAAACAGTAAATAATAAAAATGGCGGGGAAAACAGATAAAAACAATAAAAATTTAGATAAAAAATACCGCCAAACGTATGTTTGGCGGTATTCCCAGTTTGTAGATGGTTTCCGGACTAGGATTCGAACCTAGAATAACTGGACCAAAACCAGTGGTGATACCGTTTCACTATCCGGAATTAAAACTTTTTCATAACCGTTTGGGGCTATGCCCTAAACTGCTCTGAAAACCCTTTTTCAGTTCTCGTTGCTACCCGTGTTGTCTTTCACTGCTGCTTGTTCAAGAATGTTTTTATCTTGGTCAGCCCCGGCGGGATGCTTAATCAGTTCGGCGTTATAGGCTTTCAAAACATTCTCTTCCAAGTATTTCCTGAATTCCTGGTTAATAGGATGGACCATATCTTTATGGGTGCCGTCGGGTAATTTGCGGGATGGCATACACAGAAATACGCCTTTTGTTCCCTCCACTACCTTCATGTTCCTTACGACGAACGAATCGTCAAAAGTGACACTGGCAAACGCTTTAAGACGGTCCTCCCCCATAAGATGTATCCGTATTTCCGTTATTTTCATCCGTCTCCCTCCGAAATGCCGAAAAGAATACTAATCTTTCTGTATTTCTTATATTATTTACCAAATCCTTGGCTTTCGTTTCGGAGTCTACCAGTGCAAAAACGGTAGAACCAGAGCCGGACATTAACACAGAGTCCGCATTTAATTTACAAAGAGCTTCTTTCGTATTCCTGACGGAATGAACACACGGAAACACACACTCTTCCAGCCTGTTAAAGAGTAAATCTTTCCAAGCCGTTAGTGGCTTCCCACATCCTATGTCTTTAATTAGTTTATTTAATTTTGAAACATTTGTCAAGCATTCTTTTTGTTCCGGCAATTTCAGCCGCGCAAACACCCCTTTGGTGGCTACCGCCGTGCAGGGGTAAACCAGCACTACAAACGGCATTTTGCCCGGGGCGTGAACCGGGGTTAAAACCTCGCCGATTCCTTCCCCTTTCATAAATGTTTCTTCATACATAAATACCGGCACGTCCGCACCCAATTCGGCGGCCAAGGCCATTACGCTTTGGCGCGGTTTTTGGTAAATTTCACACAACGCGCGCAACACGCCGGCCCCGTCGGAACTTCCGCCGCCCAGGCCCGCCCCCATGGGGATACGCTTGACTAGCGTAATGTGGCACCGGGCCGTTAAGCCGAACTGCTCCAAAAACCGTTGGGCCGCTTTGTAGGCAATGTTGGTGCTGTCGCCGGATAAGTGCCGCCCCAGCGGGCCGGTAATATCCAGCGTAATGGAGGTTTCTTTGGCGGGGGAAACTTCCACCGTTAAATCGTCGCCCAAAGTCAGTTTGCCAAACAGCATAGCCAAATTGTGGTAGCCGTTGGGGCGTTTGCCAGTCACTTCCAAAAACAAATTTATTTTTGCCGGGCAGAACTGTTTGCTGGTATTAGCCATGGTGCCGCTCCGTATTATGTACTAAAGCGCCCCAGTGGTATTCTTCACTGGTTAGCAGTTCGCCGCTTTCGGCATATACTTTGCGGATGCCTTCCATCATGCCGTCCACATAAAATTCTTCCAACCGTTTTACCCCATTCGGGAAAAACGCCACCCGGTCGCCTTCCAACCGCCCGGCTTTGTAATTTTCTTGATACCACAAATTTCCGTCCGGGAAGTACAACGTCCGCTCTCCGGTCAGTTTGCCGTCGGTGTAGTTTTCCCGCAGTTCCACCTTGCCGCTGCTGTAATAAGTGGTTTTTATGCCGCTTAATTTACCGTGGCGGTAGTTTTCTTCCTGTTTTAAGGTGCCGTCCGGGTAATATACGGCCCTGTTTCCGTGCAACAGGGAATTATCATAACTGCAATCGGCCCAAAATTTTTCGTCATTACGGTACTGGTAATAATGCGCTTCCCCTTGCAACATACCGTTTACATACATTTCGCGCGAAATAATATCTCCGGCCTCATCATATTGCACCATTTCGCCGTTTAATTGGTTGTTTTGATAAACGGCTTCCATAACTACTTGGCCGTTTTCGTTAAATTCTTTGGCATCTCCGTCCGGGATTTGCCCCAATAGCTCCACGGTGGTTCCGTTGGAAGAAAGGGTTTCTTCGGCCACTTCTTTGCCTTGCACATAAAACGAGCGGCTGCCCTTACTGCTTTTAATAACCGTGCCCGGATATAACGAGGCTTTAGGCGCCAGCTGTGCCGGCTTGATATGGCGGCCGTGTTCGGTGCGGTCTTTTACATCAATTAATTGGCCGTCTTGGTAAAGCTCGCTGAAAGTGACGGCGTTTTCCGCCAGGTTGATAACTTCCAACACGCCGTCAATTTTCCCGTTTTTTAAGGTTTTGACGGTCTTATTAGTCACTTCAATTTGTTCCAGTTGGCCGTCGGGCAGTTTCCCGGCGGTATTGATGACGTTATGGTCTTTATCCAAATATTCTTTAGCCAGCGGCAAAGCGCGGTAATAGGTGCGGCTGTCCGGCGTGACAATGCAAATCGTTTTTTCTTTCATAACGGTTCCTTTAGGTTGTTTGAATCATTTTACATAATTAGCGGGCGCGGTGGCATAATCTGTTTTATAAGTTGACAGAGTGGGCTGTTTTTTATGTACACTATATAATAAGTATTTATTTAAGGGGGAAGTATGAGCGAAGTAATTTTAACGGATGCAAATTTTGAACAAGAAGTTTTGCAGCACAAAGGCCCCGTGATGGTGGACTTTTGGGCTACCTGGTGCGGCCCGTGCCGCATGTTGGCCCCGGTGGTGGAAGAGCTGGCTAAAGAATATGAAGGCAAAGTGAAAGTATGCAAATTGAATACAGACGACGGCGCCGATACCAGCACCAAATACCGCATTACTTCCATTCCTACCATTATTTTCTTTAAGGATGGCGAAGTAAAAGGCCAAAGCGTGGGGTTGCAATCCAAAGCGGCCTTGCAGGAAAAACTCAACGCGCTTTTATAAGCGTTTCGCATAGTCTGTTTTGTTTCCGCCCGCCGCAAAAAGCGGGCGGATAAATAAAAAATCTTCCTAACTTTTCATTCCCATAAAATGATACCCGCACAAACCTTATTTTTAATTGATGCCCACGGCTTTTTGCACCGCAATTACCATGCGTTGCCTAAACTGACTACGACTTCCGGCCAGGAGGTCGGCGCGTTGTATGGGTTTGTGCGTTGGCTGACTAAATTTCTGCACGAAAAACATCCGCAATATGCGGCTGTTTGTTTTGATTCTCCGGGCGGTTGTGCCCGCCGCAAGGCGTTGCTCCCATCTTATAAAGGCACGCGCAAAAAGCCGGATGACGCGCTTATCAGCCAGTTAAATTTGGCGCGCGGACTAGTGAAAGAAATGGGTTTTGCCGTGGTAGCCAAAGACGGCATTGAGGCGGATGACTTAATGGCGTTTATCGCCCAAAGTGCCGCCAAGCAGAACTTGCACAGTGTGCTAGTCACGTCCGACAAAGACGTTTACCAATTTTTGAGTGATAAAATCAGCATTTGGCCCTCGGGCGGGAAGGACGGTTTTAAGGGGCCGGAAGCCGCCGTGGAAAAATTTGGGGTGGAAACAAAATTCCTGCCGGATTATTTTGCCATTGTGGGCGACGCGTCCGATAACATCCCCGGCATTATGGGGGTGGGCCCCAAAAGCGCGGTGGAGCTGATTAAAAAATTCGGCCATTTGCAGGATATTATCCGCGCCGCACAAAATGATGACCCGTCCTTAAAACCGTCGGTGGCGGCCAAAATCCGGGCGCATGTGGAAGAGGCCCTGCTTTCCAAACAGTTGGTCGTGTTGGACAGCAACCTTTCCATGCCGTTTGATTTGCAGGATTACCGTATTTGCACGCCGGAGCCGCGGCAGTTGGCGGATTTGTTTTCCCGCTATGAATTTAAGAATTTATTAACGTCTTTTGAGCCGGCCCAACCGCAGGAAACGCTTTTTCAAACCCAAACGCCGCTGGGCACGCTGGACGAAGTTTTAGCCAAAGTGCCTTCGGCCGGGCGGCTCTTTTTGCATGTGGAAGACGAACTGTTGCTCTGCGCTACGGACGAAACTTCCTGCGCCTTAACGCCGCTTGCGGAAGTGTCTTCCGTCCAGCAGGCGGCTTTGCAAAAAATCGTTTTGGACGATACTGTTTTGAAAGTGGGCTATGACTTAAAATTAACCCTGCGCGAAGCCGGCCTGTTGCTCGGCGGCCAATACCTGCGCTGTTTTGACGGCCGCCTGGCCCGCTATTTGTTGGACCCATCCGGCGATTTAAGTTTTTCTGCCGCGTGCGCGCATTATTTTTCCGTATTAATTGCGGGGGAAAACGCCCAGGCCCGCCTGCCGCTTTATAACCAATATATTTGGAAAATGCAAACCAAGCTGACGGACGATTTGCAAAAAAGCGGGATGTATGATTTGTTTGTAAATATGGAGCTGCCGCTCCTTTCCGTTTTGGCGGATATGGAACACCAGGGCTTGCGCGTAAACCCGGTTTGGCTGAAGGAATTTCAAGCCGTTTTACTGCAGGAAATGAACACGCTTCAGGCGCAAATAGATGCGCGGGCGGGCTACCCGGTCAATGTCAATTCGCCCAAACAATTAGGCGTGCTGTTATTTGAGCAATTAAAAATTCCGCCGGTCAAAAAGACCAAAACCGGCTATTCCACCGACGAAGAAGTATTGGCGGAAATTGCCCATGTTCACCCTATTGCACAGGAAATTTTGGATTTCCGCGCCAGCAGTAAATTAAAAACAACGTATGTGGATAATTTATTATTGTTGGCGGACGAACAAAACAAAGTACACGCTTATTTGGACCAAACCGGCACGGTCACCGGGCGCTTGTCCTGTTCCAGCCCCAATTTGCAAAATATCCCTGTCCGCACCGCCAAAGGCCGCCAACTGCGCACCGCTTTTTGCGCCGGAGAAGGCAATATGCTGTTAAGTGTGGACTATTCCCAAATTGATTTGCGGGTGTTGGCGCACGAAAGCCAAGACCCCGTTTTAACGCAATCGTTTATAGACGGCGGGGATATTCACACGCAAACGGCGGCACAAGTGTTCGGCGTAATGCCGCTGATGGTGACGGACCAAATGCGCTCTAGTGCAAAAGCAATTAATTTTGGTATTATTTATGGACAGGGCCCCATGGGCCTATCCCAGGCGCTTTCTATTTCCATGCGCGAAGCCAAAGAATATATAGATAATTATTTTAAGACGTATCAGGGCGTGCGCCGGTGGATTGACGAAAATGTAGCCGCCGCCCGCGCAAACGGTTATGTAAAAACCATGTTGGGGCATATCCGTTATCTGCCCGAGTTTAATATGGGTGTGGGTGCGATGAGTTCTTTTGCCCAACGGGCCGCCATTAATACCATTGTGCAGGGCGGCTCGGCGGATATTATTAAAAAAGCCATGTTAGATATTTTCCAGGAAGTCCGTAATACTCCCGTTAAAATGGTTATGCAGGTGCATGACGAACTGATTTTTGAGGTACCCGCCGATACCTTAAAAGAAACGGCTTTATTTGTAAAAAATAAAATGCAAAATGCCGTTAAACTGCGGGTGCCGCTCTTGGCCAGCGCCAAAGCGGGTAAAAATTGGTACGAACTGGAAAAACTTGTTTTATGATACATACGGCAAAACCTTATGTAGTGGGGTTGACGGGCGGTATGGCCAGCGGCAAAAGCACCGTACTGGCCGCTTTTAAGGCGTGCGGCGTGTTTACCGTCAGCGCGGACGATTTGGCCCGTCAAGTGCGCGCCCAAGCGCGAGTACAGGATTTTTTACGGCAGGAATTTGGCAGTGCGGACCCGGCCGTTATCGCCCGGCAGGTTTTTGCAAACCCGCAACAGCGCCAAGCGTTGGAAGCGCATATTCACCCGCTGGTATGGCAAGCGGCCCAAAAGCAACTGGACTCTTGCGGCGCGCGTTGGGCCGTGTTTGAAGTGCCCTTATTATTTGAAAGCGGTTGGGATAAATATATGGATTTGACCCTGCTTATTTTGGCGGGGGAAGAAACCTTATCCGCGCGCCTGAAAGAACGGGGGCTTACGCGGGAAGATTATATAAGCCGCTTAAAAAACCAATGGAGCCCGGCCCAAAAAGCCGCCCGGGCGGATGTGATTTTGACGAACCGTTCTACTAAAACAGATTTGGAGCAAAAAGTGTGCCGGCTTGCCCGCGCACTGGATGCAATTTATGGTTAAACAAAAAGAAGGAGTACCCATGGAAGAAAAAACAACGCCGGAAAAACCGGTCAAACCCGCCCGGGAATATACCCGCACCAAGCGGGAAGATGTAAAACCGGCCGAAACGGCCCGCCCGGCGGAAGTGCGCCGCGTTATGCACAAAACGTCTAACATTAACGCCCCGTATGCCCCCGCGCCCGAAAAACGCCAACCCAACGGTGCCAAACCGATGGATGCGCGCGAATTAAACAAATTAAGCGTGGCCGAGCTGACCAAATTAGCCGTTAATTATAATATAGAAGAAACCTCCGGCCTGCGCAAACAGGCGCTTATCGGCAAAATTGTGGCTATGCAAGCTAAGCAAAACGGCTCTGTTTACGGCGGCGGCGTGTTGGAAATTTTGCCCGACGGTTTTGGTTTTTTGCGTTCCGAAGAAAATAACTATTTGGCCGGGCCGGAAGACATTTATGTTTCGCCCTCCCAAATCAAACGCTTCGGCCTGCGCAAAGGCGATACCATTGAAGGCCTGATTCGCCCGCCCAAAGACAGCGAACGCTATTTTGCCATGTTGCAAGTGCAAAAAGTAAACGGGGTGGATTCTTCCCAGGTGTACAACCGCCCTCTTTTTGAAAACCTAACCCCGCTCCATCCCAACAAGCGTTTCACGTTGGAAATTGACCGCACCTCTTACACCCAGCGTGTAATAGATATGATTGCGCCTATCGGCAAAGGCCAGCGCGCGCTGATTGTAGCCGCCCCCAAAACGGGTAAAACGATGATTATGCAGGCTATTGCCAATTCCATTACCACCAATTACAAAGATGCCGTACTGATGGTTTTGCTGATTGACGAACGCCCCGAAGAAGTGACCGATATGGCCCGCAGTGTAAAAGGGGAAGTGATTGCCTCCACGTTTGACGAAGCGCCGGAACGCCATATTCAAGTGGCCGAAATGGTCATTGAAAAAGCCAAACGCTTGGCCGAACAAGGCAAAGACGTGGTTATTTTGTTGGATTCCATCACCCGCTTGGCCCGCGCGTATAACACGGTGGCGCCGTCCTCCGGGCGTGTGCTTACCGGCGGGTTGGAAGCTACCTCTTTGCAAAAGCCCAAACGCTTTTTGGGTGCCGCCCGCAATTTGGAAGAAGGCGGCTCTTTAACCATTATTGCCAGTGCGCTTGTGGAAACCGGCAGTAAAATGGACGAAGTGATTTTTGAAGAATTCAAAGGTACCGGCAACAGCGAGCTGTGCCTGGACCGCAAATTGGCCGAACGCCGCATTTTCCCGGCGGTGGATATTAACCGCAGTTCCACCCGTAAGGAAAACTTACTGCTGAGCGAAGACGAACTGAATAAAGTTTGGATTATGCGCAAAGTGCTTGCGCCGTTAAGCTCCGTGGACGCGATGAACTTACTGCTGGAAAAATTGTCGGCCACTAAATCCAATAAGGATTTCTTCAAACAAATGGAAGTAAACGCTTTTTAGCGTTTGCTCCGGCGGCGGGAAGATTTTTGTTTCCCAAAATGCCGCAATATATGGTAAAATAAACTATAAGATTTTGAAAGGAAGATAAAAAATGAAAGAAAAAATACACCCCAAATATGACTTTGTGGAAGTCACTTGCGCCTGCGGCAACAAATTTTTGACCCGCTCCACCACCAATAATTTGAAACTGGATATTTGCTCCGCCTGCCACCCGTTCTTTACCGGCAAGCAGAAACTGCTGGATACGGAAGGCCGCGTGGACAAATTCAACAAACGCTTTGCCGCTACCGCCGGTAAAACGGTAGTCCGCAAACCGAAAACGGAAGTTAAAGCCAAAGCCAAATTGGTAAAAAAAGTAGTTAAAAAAGCCGCCGCTCCTAAAAAAGCCGCTGCCAAAAAGGCCGAAACTGCCGAAGCAAAATAGCCAGGTAATTTGAAAAGAGCAGACTTCCAAACAAGGGGGTCTGCTCTTTTGTTTATCCGGCTTTTTCCTGCGGGGAGAGGCGGGATAAACTTTTTATAAATACAGGAATTTTATGGATACTTCTAAATATATTGCCGAATTTAAGCAACTGGAGGCCGATTTGTCCAGCGGCTCCCTTTCCAGCACGGAGCTGGCGCAAAAATCCAAACGCCACGCTTTTTTACGCCCGATTATTGAAAAAGAGCAAGAATTAAACGCCGTGGAAAAAGCCATAGCGGACGACCGCGCCATGATTGAAGCCGGCGAAGACAAAGAACTGGTAAAAATGGCCGCCGACGAACTGGCCGAATTGGAAGCCAAACTGCCGGTACTGCAAAAAGAGTTGCGCGTGTTGGTTATTCCGCCGGACCCGAATGACGCTAAAAATATTTATTTGGAAATCCGCCCCGGTGCCGGGGGGGACGAATCCGCCCTGTTTGCCAACGAACTGTTGCGCGTTTACCAGCACTTTGCGCAAACCAAAGGCTGGACGACCGAAATTTTGGAATTTACGCCCACCGGCTTAAAAGGGTGCAAATATGTAAGTATGTTTATTAAAGGGGACGGCGCGTACTCGTGGTTAAGGGACGAAGCAGGCACCCACCGCGTACAGCGCGTGCCGGATACGGAAACGGCCGGCCGCGTGCATACCTCTACTGTCACGGTAGCCATTATGCCGGAAGCCGAAGAAATTGATATTGAAATCCGCCCCGAAGATTTAATTATGGAAACCTGCCGCTCCGGCGGGGCCGGCGGCCAAAACGTCAACAAGGTGGAAACCGCCGTGCGTATCATCCACAAACCCACCGGCGTAGTAGTGGCCTGCCGCGAAGAACGCCACCAAGGCAAAAACCGCGAAAAAGCCATGGCCATGCTGCGCGCCAAACTGTACCAAATGGAAGAAGATAAGCGCAATAAAGAAATTTATGATGAGCGCAAATCCCAGGTAGGCACCGGGGACCGCTCGGAAAAAATCCGCACTTATAACTTCCCGCAAAGCCGCGTGACGGACCACCGCACCGATAAATCTTACCACAATTTATTGGAAATTATGCAGGGCAATATTGAGCCTATTTTGGAAGATTTGCGCGCGTGGCGTGTGGAACAAAAACTTAAAAATTTACAAATTTAACGGTCTTTTCCATGAAATCCATTCCTAATGTCCGGTTTTTGAAAAACATTCTCATTTTGCGCGGGGAAGGTTCCTTGGGTGATGCGTTAATTTCGTCCTGTTGCTACCGGGAAATAAAACGCACCAACCCCAAAATAAAAATCAGCGTGGCGTGTTTCGGCTCGGCATACGGGTATTTGAAAGAATTGCCGTATATTGATAAAATTTACCGCCTGCCCATTCCGCGGGTTTTGCGCCCCAACCAGCGTTGGCTTACCCTGCTGTGGTATGCGCTTAAACTGCGCCGGAAACACTTTGATTTAGTGTTGGATACTTCCTTAAAACCGTTTGCCAACTGGACGCTTTTTAAGCATATTATCGGCGGGGATAAAGTGTTGGATTATTACACCAGCCCCATTCCGTTCGGGCAAGTGCCCGGGCGGTGCGTGGACCACGAACAAGCCGTTTTGGCCCAGTTGGGGGTGGTAAAACCAAATAAATCTTACGAAATCCCGCTCCAGCCCGCCAAACTGGCCAAAAGAGATGCGTTCTTAAAACAGCATATTGCCGATTATAAAGGGAAAGGCTATATTTTGCTTAATCCGTTCGGCTCCATAGCGGCGCGCTCGCTGGATAAAATGAATATTCACCGCATTTTGAAGGAATTGGCCGCCCGCACGCATTTGCCGGCCATTATCCCTTGTATGCCTTCCCAAAAAGCGCGTGCCCAGGCGTATTTACAAGGCGTGCGCCAAGGGGTGTTGTTGTACGAAACGGACAGCGTGTTTGATTTGTTTGCGTTAGTGGCCGGGGCCAAAGTGGTCATCACGCCGGATACGGCCGTGGTGCATATTGCCAGCGGCTTGCGTAAACCCACGGTGGCATTTTATAATTCTTATTCCATCGCCAACGACCCGGACAACCTGTTGGCCCGCATTATCCACACGGCGCCGGCCTCGGTCAATTTGTTTGAGTTTTCCGCCTTTGAAACGGCCCTGGCAGGCTTATTATGAGCCTGACCGTGCGGGACTCTTTAGCGCAAGCGGAGCAGGTTTTAACCCAATCCGGCTGTACGGAACCCCGCGCCAATGCGGAATTTCTGCTTGCGCACCTGTTGCACACGTCCCGCACTTGGCTTACGGCCTTTGGGCAGGAGCTTTTGCCTACGGACAAGCAACAGGCGTATGAGCGGCTGGTGGCGCGCCATGCCGCCGGGGAGCCGCTGGCGTATATTACGGGGTTTCAGCCTTTTTGCAATTTGGAAATTTCCGTCACGCCGGACGTATTAATCCCGCGCCCGGAAACCGAAGAACTGGTGGATTGGGCCGCCCATTTTTTTAACCCCGCGGCCCCGCTGAAGATTTTAGATTTATGCACCGGGAGCGGCTGTATTGCGCTGGCGTTGGCGGCGCAACTGCCCCATGCGTGCGTGACGGCGGCGGATATTTCGCCCCGCGCCTTACAAGTGGCCCGCCACAATGCCGAACGCTTAAAACTGCAAGAAAAAATCACATTTATAGAAAGCGATTTGTGGGAAAACGTGCAAGGGGATTTTGATATTATTGTGTCTAACCCGCCGTATATTCCGTCGGGGGATTTGCCCGGGCTCATGCGGGAAGTACAGGCGGAACCCGCTTTGGCGTTAGACGGCGGCCCGGACGGATTGCAACTTACCCGCCAAATTATCCGCCGCGCGGGCCGTTTTACGCACGCGGGGAGTATTTTGGGGTTGGAGCTTTGCCAAGGCCAGCCGGCCGGGGTAGCCGCCTTATTAAACGGCTTGGGGTGGCGGGCCACCGTAAAAAAAGATATATTTGGAATAGAGCGTTTTGTTTTAGCCCAAAAAATTTAATTTTTATCAGGAGTTTTTTCTTATGGACAGATTTATTATTCAGGGCGGTAAAAAATTACACGGAGTGGTGCAAACCAGCGGGAGCAAAAATGCCTCGTTGCCTATTTTGGTGGCCACGTTGCTGACGGACGAACCTTGCACCATTCACCGCGTGCCCAACTTGCGCGACGTGCGCACCACGCTTAAAATTTTGGAATATCTGGGCAAAAAAGTGGAATATAAAAACGGTACCGCTTTAATTAGCGCCAACGGGCCGCTCAAAAATAGTTTGCCTTATGAACTGGTCAAGCAAATGCGCGCCAGTTTTTGGGTGGCGGGGCCGCTGCTCGCCCGGTTTAAGACGGCGGAAATCCCCTTGCCCGGCGGGTGTGCTATCGGCGTGCGCCCGGTGGACATCCACTTAAAAGGATTTGAAAAATTGGGGGCGCAGGCCGTCACCGCCAACGGAAACGTGGTTTTATCGGCGGATAAATTACAACCGGCCAAAATTGTGTTGCGCTTCCCTAGTGTGGGGGCCACCCAAAACCTGCTGATGTGTGCCTGTTTAATCCCCGGGGAAACGGTGTTGGAAAACGTGGCTAAAGAGCCGGAAGTGGACGACGTGATTGCTTTCCTCAACAAAATGGGGGCGGATATTACGGCGGACGCCAAAGGCAATTTAACGGTGCGCGGGAAAAGTTCCTTGCACGGGGCGGAACACAGCGTAGTGGCGGATAGGATTGAATCCGGCTCTTATATGATTGCCGCCGCCGCCACGCGCGGGGATGTGGTGGTTAATCAGTGTGTGCCGGAACACAACTCTATTTTACTGGAAGATTTGCAGGAAGCGGGGGTTCCCTTGGAAATTTCCGCCGACAGCGTACACGTTTTGCCGTACGAAGGGCGCGTAAAACCGCTGCGGATGCGCACGGCGCCGTACCCGGGTTTTGCGACGGATTTGCAAGCCCCATGGATGACCCTGATGGCCCTTTGCGACGGTGCGGCGGAAATAGATGAAGATATTTTTGAAAACCGCTTTATGCACGCGCCGGAACTGGTGCGCATGGGGGCGGATATTTTAACCGAAAAAAGTATCGCCCGCATAAACGGCGTAGAAAGTTTGTCCGGCGCACATGTAATGGCGTCTGACCTGCGGGGCGGTATGGCCCTGGTAATTGCCGGGTTGGCGGCCCGCGGCACGACGGAAATTGAGCGCGTGTATCACATAGACCGCGGCTATGAAGATTTGGAGCAAAAATTAACCGCATTGGGGGCGGATATACGCCGTTATAACCCGGATAAAAATGAGTTTTAAGATAGTATTTGATTATATTTTAACGCGCACCGGCGTTGGGTGCGGGGCCGGACTGGCCGGTTTGACGGCCCTTTTGGAGCGTTTGGGCAACCCGCAGGAGCGGTTCAAAGTCATTCATATTGCGGGCACCAATGGCAAAGGCTCCGTGGCCGCGCTGACGGCCGAAACGCTCCGCCAGGCCGGGTATAAAACCGGGCTGTTTGTTTCCCCGCATTTGTGCGACCCGTGCGAGCGCATCCAAGTAAACGCCCAAAACATTTCTAAGGCGGATTTTGCCTCCGCCGTTTTGCAGGTTTTCCAGGAAGAAGAACAGGAGCTGAATTTTTTTGAAATTTTAACCGCCGCCGCCCTCTGCCATTTTGCGCGTGCGGGGGTGGATTATGCCGTGTTGGAAACGGGCCTCGGCGGGCGCAAAGACCCCACCAATGTTTGCACCCCGGCGGCGTGTGTGATAACTTCTATCGGGCTGGACCACATGCAGTTGTTGGGCTCGTCCCTGGCGCAAATCGCACGGGAAAAGGCCGGTATTATCAAAACAGGCGTGCCGTGTTTTTCCGGCGCGGTCAATCCGTCCGCGCGGGAAGAAATTAAAAAAATCGCCAAAGAAAAAAATGCTCCGCTTACATTTGTGGAAGAAGGGCAACCGTTTTTTACTTATGCGTTTGATTTCCCCAATAACCAAACCATTTTACACACGGCAGACGGCCAAGAGTGGGCATTACATGCGTTGGGCCGCCGCCAGGGGCTTAATGCGTGTGTGGTGTATCAGTTGGCACAATGTTTGCATATCCCGCAAGCGGCCGTGCGCCGCGCGTTTGAAACGGTGCGCCTGCCCGGGCGTTTTGAGGTTCTGCACCGCCCCGGCCAAACCCTTATTTTGGACGGCGCCCACAATCCCCAAGCCATAGAATTGTTTTTGGAATTTTTTAAGGCCACTCCGTACGCCGGCAAGGCCACCCTGCTGTGCGGGTTTATGAAGGATAAAGACTATAAAAAAATGCTTGCGTTGCTCGCTCCGCATTTTAAGCAAATAGTCGTCACGGTGCCTTCGCCCACCCGCGGGGCCGGAAAAGAAGAAATTTTAGAGGCTTTGCCCAAGGGGGTAAAAGTCCGCTTTTTCAAAAATCCTTCCCGCGCGCTTACGGCGGTGAAACAGGAGCCGTATGTGGTGTGTGCGGGCTCATTTTATTTGGTGGGTTTTGTGCGCCGCAAATGGTTGCAAACGCTCCGGCCGCAGGCGGGCAAAAGCGCGCAGGAATAGCGGCGCTGTTTTGCTTGACATCTCCGTCGTATTGTGGTTAAATTTAGTATATATATTTTTTACCTTGTAGGATAACCCCATGGCATTTGAAACTGAATTTGACGGTCAAACAGATTTTTCGGATTTTTTGGAACGTTTCCGTATGCAGGAAATCCCGGCATCGGACGGCGCTTCTGCCAAAAGTTCTTACGACGGTAAAAAACAATTAAATGCCGTTTCCCGCCAGGCCCAGTATGATAAATCTTTTGAAAAACTGGAAGCCAAAATACACGAGCTGGAAGAACGTTTTGAAGCCTCTGCCGCCCAAAATGACAAAATTTTAAGTGAGCTTGCCTTAACCCGCCAGGCCATGGAAAAGCAAAAAGATAAAGATGCTTTTGTGGCCGGGCTGGCGGAAACCATTAATAACTTAAAAGCCAGTGTGGAAACGCTTTCCCGCGCGCAGACGGCCCGCGTGCTGGGCTTTGACCAAGCGCCGGAAGTAAACCGCGGCTTTGACGATAAAGCCCCGGCTTTTGTGCCTGCCCAAGTGCCGCAGGAAGCGCCCCAAACGCAAGAAAAAGAACGCCTGGAGCGCGAAGAAAAAGAACGCCTGATTAGCAGTTTGCACCAAAAGGCATCCCAATTAAAAGCCGTCAACAGCGCGTTGGACCGTGAAATTAAAAAAGTCCAGCAGGAAAAAATGGAAGCGCTCAAAAAATCGGCCGAGCAAGCCAAAGAAATCCTTTCTTTGCGCGAACAATTAACCGCCGCCGAAGAACGCTTCAAATCGTTTGATTTTGAAGGCCGCATTATTTCCGTTAAACAGCAATACCAGCAAAAGGTCAGCAGTTTGGAAACCCAACTGCATGAAATTTCCAACGTATGTATGAAACAAGTGGAGGAAATTGAATCCTTAAAAGCGGAAAACTTAAAACTGCACAATATCGCTAACGAAAAGGCGGAGCTTACCGCCCAGTACGAGGCCAAAACTAAGGAATTGGAAGCCTTGCGTGCCTCTATGGCCAGTATGGAAGAAGCCCACGCGGGGGAAGCCAAAAAACAACTTTCTATTTTCGGTTCGCGTATCCAAACCCTGGAACAGGAACGGGACACGTTGGCCGCCAAGTTGGAAGAAGTCCAACAGCGTTTGGATACGGTCTTGCGGGAAAAACAAACCTTGGAAGCCAATTTTAAGGAATTGTTAGAAAAAATCAACCGCAACGATGCCGTTATTGAAGAACTCAAACAAAAAATTGAGGTATTAACGGCCGAAAATGTCCACCTGACGGACGAACGCACCGCCTTGCAAACAGCCAATGCGGATTTGTCCCGCCGGGCGGACGAACTCAGCAAAAATAACGAGGCGCTACTGAAAAATCAAGCCGCTTTAGCCGGAGTGAACGAGGAATTAGCCCGCAAAACGCAGGAATTAAACCAAGCCAGCGAGGCTTTGTTGCGGGAGCAACAGGCCCATGCGGATTTATCCCGCCGGGCGGACGCGCTCAATGAAAATAACGAGGCGCTACTGAAAAAACAAGCCGCTTTGGCCGGAGTGAGTGAGGAACTCTCCCGCAAAACGCAGGAATTAAACCAAGCCAACGAGGCCCTGTTGCGGGAACAAACGGCTTTATCGCGCGAAAAAGACTCTCTGTCCCGCCAAAAAGAAAACTGGACCAAAGAACGCGAATTGTTAGAACACCAAAAACAAATGTTGGTGCAAGAAAAAGAGCTGTTAATCAAACAGAAAAAAGAATTGGAACAGGAAAAAGAATCTTTAGCCCGGGAAAACAAAGCCTTGCGTGCCCAACCGCCCCACAAGCCGGCGGCCCCGGTGGCGCCCATGGTGCATTTGCCTAAAAACCCGGCGCCCGCTAAACCGGCGGCCTCGGCCGTTCCGCTGAATGAAACCCCGGTGGAAGTAAAGGAAACGCTAAAGCCCAAAGTGCGCAGTGAGGAAGACTTGCCGGAAATTAAAGTGGCTAAACCCATGGCGCAAGATGATTTTGGCCCCGGTGGAGATTTTTTGGAAAAAACAGATAGTTTTATAGGCCGGATGAAATGGTCTATCTTCCGGGAAGACAAATAACCGTTTTTTGTATAAAAGCCTGATGATAAGTCAGGCTTTTTATAAGGAGTTTTTAGTATGCAAGTTTTGAAAGTAGCCGTATTATACGGCGGAAAATCTACCGAGCATGAAGTTTCCGTGCATAGTGCGCAAACGGTGTGCCGTTTGTTAAGCGCCCAGCCGGAAAAATATATTGTTTATCCCATTTTTATCAGCCGTTGCGGCCAGTGGTTCTTGCAAAAATCGTGCAGTGAACAAACCCCGCAAGATACCCCCATTACGCCGGTTATCCGCCCGGACGCGCATTTTGCCGCGCTGGACGGTTCTAACCCATGGAAAGTGGACGTGGTGTTCCCGGTGTTGCACGGCTCTAACGGGGAAGACGGCGTGGTGCAGGGCCTTTTGGAAAGTATGGACGTGCCCTATGTGGGGTGCGGGGTGTTGGCCTCTGCCATGGGCATGGATAAAGAAATTGCCAAATTGGTGGCGGCGCATTACGGGGTGCCCACCTTGCCGTACCGCATTTTAACCCGCGCGCAAGATTACAACAAGGCCGAACTGGAAGCCTGGGCCGCCCAACAGAGCTACCCGGTGTTTGTAAAACCGTTGTGCTTGGGCTCCTCCGTTGGCGTGAGCAAAGTGACGGACGGCGCGCAACTGCACAAAGCGGTGGCGTTTGCCTTGGAATTTGACACCCGGATTATGGTGGAAAAAGGCGTGGACCGCGCCCGCGAAATTTTCTGCGCGTTGTACGGCCGGGGGAGCGCGGTGGAGTCTTCCGCCTGCGGAGAGCTAAAAATGCTCACCCATGAATTTTTTGATTATGAAGCCAAATACCTGGTGCAAGGCGGGTGCGAAACGCGCGTGCCGGCGGAAATCCCGCAAGATACGCAGGCGGCCATGAAGAAAGATGCCCAAACCGTATTTACGGCGCTACGCGGGAGCGGGCTTGCCCGGGTGGATTTTTTGCTCGGCAAAGACGGCAAATATTATTTTTCCGAAATTAACACCCTGCCCGGCATGAGCGAAACCAGCCTTTTCCCGCAGCTTTTTGAAGCCAGCGGCCGCGTGTATACGGATATTTTAGACGGGCTCATCCTCCAGGCGTTGGAAACCCGGCAGGAAAAAGACTCGTTGGCCTTAAAACGGTAATTATGCGCAAATTAAAAAATGCTTTTTTGAACTTAAACCCTTGGCTGAAGTTTATTTTAATCTTCTGCCTGTTGGGGGCTTTGGTAAACGCATTTTTATTGGCCGGAGATGTGCGTTCCGGCGGGCTTTTACTGCGCTTGCATTTAGGTTTTTTTATTTTGTATGCGGCGCAGGTAGTATTTATTTTGTGGGGGGAACGCATGGTGGGGGTGCTGTCCCTGTTGCAGGCGCTGCTAGCTCTGTGCAGTAATGCGGATTATACGTTTTCCCTGTTGGTGCGGTTTGTGGGGCGGATGTATTATACTTCCCACGTTTTAACCGTGCAGGAAATCAGCGTATATAAATATGTGTTTGTATCGGCCTGTTTTACGCTGGAGCTGTTCAAAACTTACCTGATGTTTGCCCTGTTGCCTGCCCCCCAAAAGGCAACCGCGGACTTAAAAACTACCCAACCTTAATTCCCGGCGGCTTGTCCGCCCGGCAGGAGCCTGCTATGGTTGATAAAATCAAAATCCGCGGTGCGCGGGTGCATAATCTCAAAAATATAGATGTAGATATTCCCTTAAATAAAATCGTAGGTATTGCCGGGGTTTCGGGCTCCGGCAAATCTTCTTTGGCGTTAGGCGTGCTGTATGCGGAAGGCTCCCGGCGGTATTTGGAGGCGCTTTCCACCTATACCCGCCGCCGCATGACCCAAGCCGCCCGCCCGCAGGTGGACGAAGTTTTATATGTGCCCGCCGCGTTGGCCCTGCACCAGCGCCCCGGCGTGCCCGGCCTGCGCAGTACCTTTGGTACAGGTACGGAACTGCTCAACAGCTTGCGGTTGATGTTTTCCCGCCTGGCTAACCACCGTTGCCCCAACGGGCATTATGTGGCGCCTTCGCTGGCGGTGGCGGCCGGAAAAATGCTCCACTGCCCGGAGTGCGGCGCGGATTTTTATGCCCCCAGCGCCGAAGAACTGGCTTTTAACAGCCAGGGCGCCTGCCCGGCTTGCGACGGCACCGGCACCGTGTGGAACGTGGATATGGCTACCTTAGTGCCGGATGAAAATTTAACCATAGACCAAGGCGCCGTGGCCCCGTGGAACAGTTTAATGTGGTCTTTAATGACGGACGTTTGCCGCGCCATGGGCGTACGGACGGACGTGCCGTTTAAGGATTTATCCCCGCAGGAAAAAGAAATTGTGTATCACGGCCCGGCGGAAAAAAAGCGTATTTTTTATAAAGCCAAAAAAACAAACCAGGCGGGCGAATTGGATTTTACCTTTTACAACGCCGTTTATACGGTAAAAAATGCGTTGGCTAAGGTAAAGGACGAGCAAGGCATGAAGCGGGTGGAAAAATTTTTGAAACGCGAAACCTGCCCGGATTGCGGCGGCTCCCGCTTGAGTGCGGCGGCCCGCGCCCCGCGTGTGTGCGGGCTAAACTTGGCGGACGTCTGCCAAAAAACATTGGTGGATTTAACCGCGTGGGTGGCGGCCGTTCCCGCTACTATGCCCGCTGAAATGCACGAAATGGCGCAAAATATTGCGGAGGCTTTTTTGTCCGCCTCCCGGCGGCTAATGGATTTGGGCCTGGGGTATTTAACCCTGGACCGCGCCTCCGCCACCTTGTCCACCGGGGAGCGCCAGCGGATGCAGTTGGCGCGGGCGGTGCGCAACCGCACCACCGGTGTTTTATATGTGCTAGATGAGCCGTCTATCGGTTTGCACCCGTCTAACATTGTGGGCTTAAAAGGCGTTATGCAAGATTTAATTGCGGACGGCAACTCCGTCGTGTTGGTGGACCACGATACCCAAATTTTATCCTCGGCCGATTGGTTTGTGGAAATGGGCCCCCAAGCCGGGGCCAACGGCGGCTATGTAATTGCGCAAGGCACGCTGGCGGATGTCTGCCATAATAAAAATTCCAAAATCGGGCCGTTTTTAACCGGGCATACGCCGCCCCGGGTGTGGGAAAAAGTGCCTGCGGAAGAACTGTTTGCGCAAGGCAAAATCCGTTTGTCTACGGGGCCTATTCACACGGTAAAACCGTTGGAAATAGAAATCCCCAAAGGGCGGCTGACGGTGGTAAGCGGCGTGTCCGGCTCCGGCAAAACCACGTTAGTATTGGAAAGTTTAGTGCCCGCGTTGGATGCGCAAGTGCGCCATGCGCCGCTCCCGGCCCATGTGCGCGCCGTGCAAGCGCCGGGCATTGAGCAAGTTAAACTCATTGATGCCACCCCCATTGGGATTAACGTGCGCTCCACCGTGGCAACGTATGCCAACGTGCATGACGAGCTGCGCAAACTGTTTGCCCGCACGCCGGATGCCAAACAGCGGGGGTATAAAGCGGGGGATTTTTCCTACAATACCGGCCGTTTGCGCTGTGCGGGGTGTGACGGCACCGGGGAAATCAGCCTGGATGTGCAATTTTTGCCGGATGTGGACGTGCCCTGCCCCACTTGCCGCGGGGCGCGCTATGCGCGGGAAGCGTTTGACGTAAAATATACCAACCAGCGCGGGGAAAAATTTTCATTGCCGGAGCTGATGGCGTTGGATGTTTCCACGGCGTTGGACGCGTGCGCGGATTGGAAAGTGGTGCGCCAACGCTTGCAAATCCTGCAAGATTTGGGCCTGGGGTATTTGACCTTGGGCGAAGAAACCCCCAGCCTTTCCGGCGGGGAAGCCCAACGCTTAAAATTGGCAAGTGAAATGGGCAAGCCGCAACATTCCACCGTATTTGTGTTTGACGAGCCCACCATCGGCCTGCACCCGTTAGATGTGCGCACGCTGTTGGGGGTGTTCCAAAGGCTCATTCAAAACGGCGCAACGGTGGTGGTAATTGAACACGATTTGGACGTTTTGCGCCACGCGGACTATATCATTGATATGGGGCCGGGCGGCGGCAGTGCGGGGGGAACCGTGGTGGCGTGCGGCCCCGCGGAAACAATTAAACAATGCCCGCAGAGCCTAACCGGCCGGTATTTATAAAGGATTTTTTATCATGCTCCCATTACCGCAAGAATTTATAGCATATACTTCCGCCCTGTTGGGGGCGGAGCGTTGGGCTAAATTTGAACAGGCACTCACGCAGGAAGCGGCCGTCAGCGTGCGTTTCAACCCGTGGAAATGTACGGGGAAAACGCTTTTCCCGCAGGCCGAGCCGGTGCCGTGGTGCCAACAGGGGTTTTGGCTGGCCGAGCGCCCCCGCTTTACGCTGGACCCGCTTTTCCATGCCGGGGTGTATTATGTGCAAGAGGCGGGCTCCTTATTTTTAGATACGGTGGTGCGCGCCTTGGTGGCGGGCCCGGTACGCGCGCTTGATTTGTGCGCCGCACCCGGCGGGAAATCCACCCTGTTGCGGGCGGCACTGCCGGAAGGCTCCGTATTAGTCAGCAACGAGATTGACCGCCGCCGCGCCAATATCCTGTTGGAAAATATGCTCAAACAAGGCCACCCGGATGTACTGGTCACCCATAACCCGCCCAAAGATTTCGCCAAAACAAATTTAGTTTTTGATGTTATTTTGGCGGACGTGCCCTGTTCGGGCGAGGGGCTTTTCCGGCGTGACGAGGGCGCCATAAAAGAGTGGAGCGTGCAAAATGTGCATTTTTGCCGGGAACGCCAACGGCAAATTTTGCAGGATATTTGGCCGTGTTTGCGCCCGGGCGGCTTGCTGATTTACAGCACTTGCACGTTCAACACGCACGAAAACGAAGAAAACGTCCGTTGGATAATGGAAAATTTAGGGGCGGAAATAGTGCCGGTGCCCGTCCGGCCGGAGTGGCAGATTACCGGCAGTTTGTTAAGCGGGTGGCAGGAACCTGTTTACCGTTTTATCCCCGGTATTACGCAAAGCGAGGGGCTGTTTATGGCGGCCCTGCGCAAAAAGAGTGACGGCGCCGCCGGGGCCGCCCTGCCGGGTGCGTTGCGGGAACAAATCAAAAAATATCCGTTTATTCACTTATTGTCCGACGGACTCCCCCGGCCGGAAATAAAAGGCAAAGACGTTATCCCCTCTATCGGGCAGGCGCTTTCTCTGGCTACCCGGGAAACGGACTTCCCGCGGGTGGAACTCCCGTTGGATTTAGCCCGGCGGTATTTGCACCGGGAAAGCCTGGTGCTGGGCGCGAATGTGCCGCGCGGGTTTGTGTTGGTCACTTATCAAAACCAGCCGCTCGGCTTTATGAAAAACCTGGGCGAGCGCGCCAATAATCTCTATCCTAAACCGTGGGCTATCCGCAGTTTATAAAAACCGGGCGGTGCGGCAAAACGCGGTATTTATCCGCCGGCTTGCCGACCGGCCTCCCTTATAAAAATATATTTTAATAAAAAAAACACGACCGGCTGTTGTCGCGCCGGTATGCTATGATATCAGGAGCGGGCAACGGCAAAAACGGCCCGGCCCCTGCGCACTATTTGCGCCAAGGAGATTTATGCTAAACGAAACATTAAACAAAATCAGCCGTTTAATGTATATTTTGAATGGGTTGGATAAGGGGGAAATATCGGTTTCTTCCATGGCCCGGGATTTGAATGTGACACCCCGCACCATTCAGCGGGATTTGCGGATATTGGAGGAGGCGGGGTTCCCGTTCGCCAATACCAAAAAAGGGTTTTATTGCTTTGTGGAGGGGTTCAGCTTGCAGCGTATGCGCGTGAGCGCACAAGAAGCCGCCATGCTGGCGCTCCTGGGGGAAATGGCACGCAGTTTGGGCAGCAACTTTGCGGATACCTTCCGGGAATTGCGCAGTAAAGTAATAGAAGAAAATAAAGAAAATCCGTTTTTTATTAAAATTGCCAAAGGGCAGGCGTTCAAAGACCCTAAATTGATGAAGACGTTGGAGCAAGCCATCAGCGGGCGCAATCATATTATTATCCAATATGAAAATTCGCCCTTATCCGGCCGGAGCATTTCTCCGCTTAAAATAGCGTGGTTTAACGGATTTTGGTATTTGTTGGCTTACGGAAAAAATGAAACCATTCTTAAATTGCGTTTGGACAAAATAAAGGGCGCTAAACTGCAAAATTCCACCTTTATCCGCCCGCAGACGCTGGAAAAAACCTTGCAAGACAGTGCTTCCGTATGGTTTGAAGAAAACAGAACCCACCACGTTAAATTGAACATAGATAGCGAGGTTGCCTGCTACTTTGAACAGCGGGAGTATTTCCCCAAACAAAAGTTAATTAAGTCCGCCGCGGCGGGGCCTTTAACGCTGGAGTGCGCCGTCGGGCGGTTTGAAGAAATTATACCCACCATTTTGGAATGGATACCGCATATTGTGGTGCAGGAGCCGGCCGAACTAAAGGCGGTAATCGCCGGGAAAATAGCGCAATACAGCCGGAAAATACAATAAATCGCCCGGAAAAACTAAAAATTCTGTCTAAAAATTCTGGCTAAAAACTCGCACTAATAAGAATTATTACTATTAAAGCCAAAAATAAGCTATAATAAATGTACGGATTTTAATAATTTAATTTTTAGGAGAACCCCGTATATGACCGCACAAGAAAAAAAAGTACTTGAAAATAAACTTTCCGATATGAAACAGGAATTGAACGCCGTAAAAGGCTCCAAATGTGAAGTATACAGCCGCGTGGTGGGCTATTTGCGCCCGGTGCAAAACTGGAACAAAGGTAAAAAAGAAGAATACGAAATGCGCAAAACGTACGCGGTGGAAAACGCCAAAAGACCTTGCGAAGCGTGCAAATAAGCGGATGATTTAATGTTTCCGCGTTTTATTGAACGCGCACCCCAACCTTTCCGACGAGAGAGGGGAAAATTAGATAACAAAAAAGCCGCTTACTTAAAAGCGGCTTTCTAAATGGTTGCCCAGCAGGACACCGTTTGCGATGCCACCGGCGTAACGCTGGAGCAGTTGGTGAATTGGGAGGACTTCTTCCGGTGGTACGCTTCCACAAAACGGGGGTTGTATAAAATATACTTCAGGCGGGCCATCACTAACCTTTTGGACAATTGGCGCGTGTTTACGTCCAGCCGGAAACGGGCCCAAAAAACCGAAAAGGAACTATTGCAATATGCAAAATCCCGCCGGCTTATCACCCCGGGGATGCTTTTTTGCCATCAAATGGCCCAACGAGGAATTACCAAAATACTGACGGTGTCTTTTAAGCTGTATTATAAAAGAAATTATTACGGCAAGATGTTAAAACGCCTGTGACACGCCGACCAAACGGGCCCACGCTTTTTGCGCCACGGGCCGTTTGTGCGGGCGGGCAGTTCGGGAAACGCGCTTAGTGCCGGTTGGCTAATTTTTGCGCCACCGCTTGAACGGCCCGGGCCAGCTGCGCGGCGGACTTTTTAAACGCCTTGCCGGAAAGAGAAATCGGGTCTGCAACGTCTTTTTCCTGCCCGAAAGCAAAATCGTTTAGCAGATACATTTTATCGCTGTGCTGGGCATAACGGTCGGCCAGTTGGTCTAAGTGGCGTTGCTGCATCAGTAAAATCAGGTCGGCTGTTTGCAGGTCTTGCGCCTGCAACGGGGTGGGCGTATGCGGGGCGGGTGTTATCCCTTGTTCGGCCAGAAACGCCAACACTTTGGGAGGGACCGCATAAGACGGGTCTGCATACAACCCGCGGGAAAACACGTCTGCCTCCAGCACGGCCTTTTTGAGCAATTCCTGCGCCATAAAACTGCGGCACACATTTGCATAACAAATAAATAAGACTTTCATCGTTTCTAATATAGCAAATTTTATACAATAAAAATATGGGTATGTTTCTAAGACTTTGGATAGCCGGCTTACTTTTCTTTATTGCCTTTGCATTTGCGGGGGCAGAGCCTTGGGCTTTTTCCGTTGTGCAGGCGGGTGTGTTGATGGCTTTGTCGGTTTGGCTTTGTTCTCGCCGTACTTTTATAGCTACACCCTTATTAAAAATAGTGTTAGGAACGCTTGGCTTTTTAATCTTCTTTTGCGCATTACAGGCATCTTTTCCCACGACGCTTCTTGCGGCAGTACCTTGGTTTCCCGCATCGCTGATGCCGCTTTTTACGTGGGAACACGCTTCTCTTTTTATTACTTATGCTGCTGTGGTGGCTGTTGTGTCCCAGTTGGCGGATTGTTCCAATGCTTTAAAACAGTTTGCTTTGGCTGTTGGCCTGTGCGGTTTGGCCGTGGCCTTGTGTGCCTTATGTTTACCTGACGGAGAATATATCCGCTTACTGGTGGGTATTCGCGGCGGAATGGGGCCGTTTTTTAACCGCAATCACGCCGGTATATTTTTGGCTATGTGTGCGGTAGTTTCTTTGGGGTATGGGGTTGCCTCATTTTTGGACTATGCCCGCTTTGCGGCGGAACACAGAAAAAATCAGTTTTTTTGGCGGCAAGTGTTTTTTGCGGTAATGTTTATCAGCCTTGTTTTGGGCGTGGTATTTACCCGTTCCAGGGGCGGAATGTTGGCTGTACTGACGGGAATTTTTGGTTATACCTTTTTGTGTGTTTCTTTGGTTCCGTACCGCTGGAAAACGCGTTTGAAAGGGTTGCTTATTACATTCACGGTATTTTTATTATGTTCAGGGTGGATTTTAACGCATACACAACAAATTAATGCTTTTGCGCACCGGGCAAGCGGTACATCGGAAGAAACGAGAAAAATGCTTTATCGTGCCGGATGGACGTTGCTTAAAGAACGCCCCGTATGGGGGATTGGTGTAGGCGCGTTGCCTGTGGCCATTACGCCTTATATGGAATGGCAACTTCCCAGTTATGTAGAACGGCTGCACTGTGATTGGTTGGAACTGCTTTTGGGGCTGGGCTGGGGTGGCTTTTTACCTTTGGCGGGCGGGGTGTTGTGGTTTGGTGTGATGGCGCTTGCCCGCCTAAAAAAATTGCGTACCCGCAAGAAATTTTTGTTTGCTTCCGTATTATCTGCGTTATTGGTAATGGGAGTGGGGTGTCTGGTAGATTTTGATTTATTTATTCCTGCCACAGGTATTTTATTTTTTTTGATTATCGGTATGGCGTGCAGTGCATCGTACGATAAAGAACATTTACAGGGCTACTCCTTATCGCCTGTTTGCTTGGGGGGCATTTTGTTGCTTGCGCTTTCCTCCTGTTATGTCCCTCTGCAAAAAACAATTGCTTGGCGGTTGCATTTGTTCGGGCGAGGTCTTTTGCCACAGCGTCAGGTGCAAATCTATGCACAGGCATTGCAACATTATCCGGCTCCTCGTTATGCCCTGTATTTAGGAAATGCGTACATAAAGCAAAGTTTGCAAACCCAAGAGCCGCTTGAACGGGCCGCTCTGCGCGCCCAAGCCAACCGGGTGGCGGTTTCCTACCTGACAAAATATCCCAAAGAAAAAGAACTCTCCCGCCTCTATTTGAGTACATTGGCACAAAAATAACCCTAAAAGAGGGATAAAAATAGCATATATTTTGATAAAATATAATCAATGAAAAAAATACATTTTTTTATATGGAGCGCCGCTATCTTGGCGGCGGCCTGTGCCGGAACGCCGGCACGCACTTATACACCGGAACAACCTTCCGCCGCGACGATGGAAATTTCCCAAGGTATTGAACAGTTTCGCCGTGCGGATGCCTACCTGCTACAGCCCGGTGATTTGCTGGAAATTAAAGTTTTTATGGAAGATGATATGGAGCGCACCCAGCGTGTTAGTGGCGGCGGTGCGATTACTTTTCCGTTGGCGGGCAACATTAAAGTTGCGGGGTTGACGGTAGCCCAAGCCGAAGACCGCCTTTCTTCCGCGTTGAAAACCTATCTTAAAAATCCACAAGTTTCTATGCTGATTAAAGAATACGGCAATAAAACGGTTTATGTGTTAGGTCAGGTAAAAAAACCGGCCGCCATAGAAATTCCGCCGGAAAAGCCCTTAACTGTATTGGAAGCCATTACTTCCGTGGGTGGTTTTACGGAAATTGCCGCCACGGGCAAGGTGCGCGTGCTGCGTGTAGAAAACGGCGTACAGCGGGCTTTGGATGTGGACGTAACCCAAATTACCAAGCAGGGAAACAAATCGTTGGATATTGCCCTGCAGCCGGGTGATGTGGTGTTTGTGCCGCAAAGTATGTTCTAGGGGAATTTATGGAAAATACGACGAATGAAGAATTGGATTTAAGTTATTGTATCAACCTTGTTTTTAAGCGTTTTTGGCTGTTGGTGGCCATGGTGGCGTTGGGCCTGGTGGCGGCAGTGCTGGTAAACCTGCTGATGCGCCCGGCTTATAAAGCAACTGCGCTGATGATGATTAACCAGGAAGACGCCGGCAAGATTGATGCCACCCCCTACGGTTCTTTTGCCAGCGAAGAAGATTACTACCGCACCCAGTACCAGCTGTTGCAAAGCCGCTCCCTGCTTAGCAAGGTGTATACAAAAATGAAATTGGGCCAAGTGGAAGAATTTGCCAACCCCAACGGTCTTAAAAAGTTGGAAAAGTCCCTGGATGTGGCTCCCATTACCCGCAGCCGGTTGGTTAATGTTTCTGCCACCGCTTATGATCCTACTTTGGCAGCGGATATTGTTAATACTCTTACCGATACGTTTGTGGCGGATAACGTCTCCAACCGCGTTTTTATGGGGCAGGATGTCATTGCCGCACTGGAAAGCACCGAGCGCAGTTCCGCTGAGCAGGAACTGTTAAACTCTATGCCGCAGGTGGTAAATAGTGATTTTATTAAAACCTTAAAACAGCAGGCCTCCAAACTGGCAGCCGACCGTGCGCGCTTATTGGCTAAATACACTACGAACCATCCGGACGTTATTTCCGTGCAGAACCAATTGGATGCGGTCAACGGTCAAATTAATACCGAAACCCGCCGTTTGGTACAGAGCATAAAGATTGAACTTTCCGGCCAATTTTCAGGCAATAATATCCGTGTGATTGACCCTGCCGTTACGCCGGAAAAACCGGTCCGTCCGCGCAAATTAATGAACTTGGCTATTGGTTTGTTGGGCGGCGGATTATTAGGGTTAATGCTTGTTTTTGTGTTGGAATTTTTAGACCAAAGCGTTAAATCCAGCGAAGATTTGGAAGAAAAACTTGGCCTGCCCTTTTTGGGTTTTGTTCCGTATGAAAAACTCAAAAAGAAGGAAAGAGAGTATGCCACCTTGCTGAAAGAGGGGAATTCTCTTGTGGCTGAAAATGTGCGTAATGTGCGCACAATGTTAGATTTTTCTTTGGCGGGGGAGCATAATGCACCTATTTTAATTACCAGTTCTTTGCAAGGGGAGGGAAAAAGCCATTTGTCCTCCAACCTGCTGGTAGCCCTAGCGCAAACGGGCAAAAAGGTGCTGTTGGTGGACGGCGATTTGCGCCGGGCGCGCGTGCACCGTGTGTTTAAATTATCTACCGAAAAGGGCCTTAGCAACATCTGGGACTCCGACCCCCAAAAAGCCGATTATGCGGCCAACATCCAAGCGGTCAAGGACGTGCCGAACCTGTTTGTGATGACATCCGGCCAGCGTCCGCCCAACCCGGCGGAGCTGTTAAACACGCCCAAACTGGCCGATTTTATCGCTTGGGCCACCCAGCATTACGACCAAGTGGTTGTAGATTGCCCCGCTATTATGCCGGTTTCCGACACGCTGTTGTGGGGTAAATACATCCCGCGGGCGGTGTTTGTAATTAAGTACGGCCAAACCAACGCCAAACTGGCGCAACTGGCTTTGGATAAACTTAAAAAGGCAGGAATTAAGGTGCTGGGGGCTGTGATTGGACATTACCGTCCGGAAGGCCTTTCCTACGGCAAATACGGCTATTACAAAAATTACAGCTACTACAACGAAGAGAAATAACACTCCGCTTATTTGATAATTATCCCCCGCTTACGACGGGGGATAGTTTATAATCGGGCTGTATAAAGATGTAAAAAACAGTTATAATTTATTTATATTATTGTACTGTAGGGGGGAGTTGGTATGTTAAATCAGCCGTATACTTGGGTAATTACCGGGGGCGCGGGGTTCATCGGGTCTCACTTGGCTAAAACGCTGGTGGCGCAGGGGCAGCGCGTCCGCATTTTTGATAATTTTTCGTCGGGAAGAAAAGAAAATTTAGCGTCCATCGCAAACAAGGTACAAATTATAGAGGGGGATATTTGCGATTTTAATGCCTTGCTACCCGTATTAAAAGGGGCTGATTTTGTGCTTCACCATGCGGCGCTGGTATCGGTGCCGGAGTCGGTGCAAAAACCGCTTGCCACCTGGCAAATTAACGTGCAGGGTACGGCTAACGTGTTGGAGGCCGCCCGCCAAAACCGCATCCGGCGCGTGGTGTTTGCCTGCTCCAGTGCTATTTACGGCAACGGGCCGGACCTGCCTTACAAGGAATCAGCGCCCGCCTCGCCACAATCTCCGTATGCGCTTTCCAAATTAATGGGGCGGGATTTGTGCCGGCACTACACGCAGGTGTACGGGCTGGGGACTGTTTCTCTGGTCTATTTTAATGTTTTCGGGCCGCACCAAAACCCCAATTCCCCGTACGCGGCCGTGATTGCCAAATTCATGCAGTTAGCCGCCGAAGGCAAGCCCTTGGGCATTGATTGGGACGGCTTGCAAAGCCGCGATTTTGTGCATGTGCGCGACGTGGTGCAAGCCAATCTGCTGGCGGCCTTAAAAGGCGCGCCGGGGGAGACGTACAACGTTGCTAGTGGGAAAACCTATTCCCTGTTGGACTTGGCGGACAGGTTAGATAAAATTTCCGGCCAAAAATTGCCGCGTGTTTTTCGCCCCAAGCGGGAGGGAGATGTGAAACTTTCGTCGGCGGATATTTCCCATATCAAAACTTTGGGTTTTGTGCCGCAAGTAACTTTAGAGGATGGATTAGCCGAGCTTTGGCAACTGCAACGGGGGGAAAAATGAAACGTCTGATTCTGTTTGGACTGGATTTTGCGGCCTTTTTTACCATTTTGTTCGTAACGGTTTCCGTACGCCGTTTGGAAATTGACGGCTGGACGTACTTCAATAACTGCAAAATTTTCTTATTTGTATTCTTTCTTACAAGTTTTGTTTTGTGGTTGTTTTCGTTTTACGATTTTAAAGCACTTCGCAAGCGTACTATCAGCTATAAAACCTTGGCAATTGCTTGGACGGCGTGTGTGCTGCTTTCGTCCAGCTTCTTTTATTTCTTGTCTGGCTACGGGTTGCCGCTGCTGACGCCCAAGGCCATTTTGGTGGCCGTCTTAACGCTGTATTTTTTCTATGTGTACTGGGTGCGGCGGTCTTACTTTAACTTAAATTTTGTAAAAGTAAATTTGTTGCTGTTCGGTGAGAGTAAAACGTTGGATGAACTTCGCCGAGAATGTAAAATTTCCCGCGGTTTTACCGTGTGCGAGGGCGGACTTGTGCCGCAAGCAGATACCAAATACCCCTATAAAAATTTGGATTGGGTCGTTTTTAGCAGTAAATTGTTCAAGGAACACCCGCAGGCGTGGCCTGTAATAGTGGAAAAGTTTATTGCCAGGGGCGTGTATGTAGACACGGACTTTAACGTGTATGAACGCCTTTTCCGCCGGGTTTCGCGTGAGAGTATCGGCGACGAAATGTGGTTGCTGCGCGGCATCGGCGCGCGGCGGGAAGATGCCATGTACAACATGCTCAAACGCTGTATGGATTTTGCGGCGGCGGTGTGTCTGCTCCCGTTTTGTGCGGTGGCGGGGGTGTTTATTTACGGAATGATTAAGCTGATAGATAAAGAGGAGCCGCTCTTTACGCAAAAGCGCACGGGCTTGTTGGGTAAAACCATTACCCTGTATAAGTTCCGCACGATTAAATCTAAGGGGCAAGAGTCGGACAAAGAGCAAATCACCCGTACGGGCAAGTATTGGCGGCGGTTTCGCTTAGATGAAATTCCACAGCTGATTAATGTGCTGAAAGGAGATATTTCTTTGGTCGGTCCGCGGCCTATTTGGACCAGTGAATTTGAGTTTTTAAACCAACATATTCCCAATCACGCCGTGCGCAGTGTGGTAAAACCCGGTATTACGGGGTGGGCACAGCTTAATTTTAAGGCGCCTATCACTTATGTAAATTTCCGTCATAAAACCCCCGAAGCATTTGAACCGAATGCCTTTGACGGGGCTTTTACGCGCTTTTCTTATGATGTGTGGTATATCCAAAACCGCTCCTTTTTGTTGGATTTGGAAATTATTATCAAAACCGGTATTCGTATGTTTATCAAGGATTCCCATGTGGCGTAATTTATTGGCGTGCGGCGTGTTGTTGGTTGCTGGTGCGGCGTGGGGCAAGCCGTTTCCGCTTTGTATGTACGGGGTGGATAATCCCGCAGATTTGGCCGTTATAAAAAAAGCGGGGTTTTCATGCTTTCAAACGTACCGGCAAGAGCCCGAACAGTTAGCCGCCCTGGCTAAACAGGCGCAAAAAGTGGGGCTGAAAGCGGTGTTTTATCCCAATAAATTATTTGACACGCCGTACGAGCCGCAAGCCCGCCGCTGGCCCATGTTGGCCTGGTATTTGGTGGATGAGCCGGATGTGTGGCGTTGGCCGCGTTCCCGCGTGGAACAGGCGTATAATCGCACCAAATTTTCGTTTCCCGCACACGCGGCGGCGCTGGTTATCGGGCAGGGGAAAACCGCCATACCGTATTATGATTTGCCGGATGCGTTGTTGATGGATTGGTACCCTGTGCCGCATTTGCCGCTGACTTCGTTTGGCGAGCAGGTGGCTTTGGCCAAACAGGGGCAAACGGCGTTGGGCGCAGCCAAACGGCCGCTGTGGGGCGTGGTGCAAATTTTTGACTGGAAGGAATTTAAGCAACATCGGCCGGATAACGACCGTATCGGAAGGTTTCCCACGCAGGCGGAAATACGCTTTATGTCTTACCACGGCATTTTAAGCGGGGCGGACGGGCTGTTTTATTTTGTGTTCACATCCAACGGTAAGCCGCTGCCGCAGGCCCGGCCCGAATGGTGGGCGCGGGTGGTGGCGGTTAGCCAGGAACTGGCCCGCTTAAAACCCGTGCTGGAAAAGGGGCACGAGGTCTTTTCCCTTACCGTAAAATCTCCGCTAATGGCGAAAACCTGGCAGTATAAGGGTAAAAAATATACGGTGTTGCTCAATACGGCGCAAGAAGAGGTGCCCGCCCCGGCAGCAGTGCTATCTGCCCGCTATAAACCCTTGTATGACACGCAAAAGGCGGCCCGGCTGGCTCCCTATGCGGTGTGGGTGTTGAAACACTGATTGCGGCGGTTGTGCGGGCCGTTGGCGTGTTGTGCGGGATTAATAACGGGGTAGAAAAAAGAGATGTTTTTAATTGGGGTACATAAAAAAAGAGGAACAGTAAAAACTGTTCCTCTTTTTTTAACTAAACCGGAACCGGTTAGAACAACGCTTTGGCGTAAATACCAAATTGGTTGCGGTCGTACTTGGCCCAATCTTCGTTGGAATCGCGGGTGCGGAACTGATACCACACACCGGCGGATAACCATTTTTCAAACTGGTAGTCCAAGGCCGGGCGGACAGACCACAAATCGTCGTTGCGTTTGGTGCCGTCGCTGTATTCGCGGGAATAGTTCATGTTTTCCCACGACAAGGTGAGCGAGGCCGTCCATTTGTCGTAGATTTTTTGGGAACCGTACAAGGACACGAGCGTATCGGCGAAATAGCGGTTGGGATTGCCCACATAAGCGGTGGTTTCTTCCATCTGGCGCTGGCCGGAAAGTTTAATGACGTTCTGTTCCGTCGGCTGCCATTCCAAGGCCGCTAAATAACCAACCATGTCGTTGTAGTTCTTAGCACCGGCCAAGTCGTTTTTGTAATCGCGCATATCGTAGGTTACTTTGGCCGTACCGGTTACTTTGGAGGTCAGTTGTCCGTTTACGCCCAAGCCCACGCTGCCGCCGGTGGAGTTGTTGACATCGTTGTCGGCGTAGTGAATGTCGGAATAGACGTATTCCACAAAGAAGTTCGTTTTGGGCGAAACATTGTAGAACGCTTGCGCGCCCAAGTTGACGCGGTTGCGGTTCAAGCTGCTCCAGGCGGACTTCATGTAGCGGTCAAAAATATCTTCGGCCGTGATACCCAAACCAAAGGTTTTTTCGGTGGAAGTTTTTAACGCTAAATATCCGACGTTCTGCACACGTTTGGCGCGGTCGGTCAAGGCGCTGTTGGCCGGGTCGGACGTATAGATAAAGCGGTCACCCAATTTCATGTAGTCGTTCTGCAGTTGTACGCCGGCTAACGTGTCCCAATAGTTATTGGTGGAAGGTTTTTCCGTGTAGGCGTTGTAACCGACCAACGCATTGGCGGAAAGTTCCAAGCCGCTGCCCGGGATGTTGGCCGCATATTGCGCGCCCACGCGGGTAGTGCTGATGACGGACCCTTTGGTATCGTCTTTGGTGAGGTAGATGTTGTCGTCGTAAGTTACGTTTTCGGATGCCGTAAACGTAAGGGGCTTTTGCGCGGCCGCCATTACAGGCAACATAACCAAAATGCTAAAAGCAATTGCTAATTTTTTCATATTCATTAATACTCTCTGAACTCTCTCCGATTAATAACGCGGCGCAGAAGGGCTTAACACTGCTTCTTCGGCAATGTTTTGAACCGCTTGCTGGGCAACCGTGTTTTCGGCTAAAGCCGCTTCGCTCACGAACGCCGGTACGGTGTCTGCGGAAACTTCGCCTTTTTTCAAGGCAGACACTTTGCCCGCTTCGTCGCGCACATACAACGTGCCTTCTTTAACGGTGATGGCGTTGTTTTTGGTAGAAACGACAAAAACAGTTTTCCCCGTAGAGGAGACGACATTCTGACCAATTTTTATGTTAGACAAATCGTTCCCCTTTACCGTGATGTTTCCATTTTTATCTTGGGCGATTTGGACCGCTGTGTTTGCCGGAACCGTAATTTTTACGCCATTGTAATTGACGACGACTTCTTTATCAGATTCTGTTTTAATTGTAGCGCCGTCTTTATATTGGGTAGTTTTTCCATCTTGGGTTACAGAAACGGCTGCTTGCGCGATGCTAACCAAGAAAAGAAAACCACAGAGTAATGCCAACTTCGCTTTCATTTTGTTCCTCCTATGGTATTAAACTTCTACTATAAAGATAGCATAATTTGAAGGAAGGTGTCTATAAAAAAGGGGAAGAATTTTATATTAGTTTTTGCGGTTTCGTCTGAGCGTAAAGTTTGGACAAGCGGGCAAAGATATGCTACTCTAAAGTAATCTTTGGCCCGCACGCAGAGCCGTGCTGAAAGGGGGGCTTTTATGAAAGGAATTATTTTAGCAGGCGGCGCGGGCACGCGGTTATATCCGGCGTCCTTGCCCATTTCCAAAATTTTACTGCCTATTTACGATAAACCGATGATTTATTATCCGCTTTCCACCCTTATGATGGCGGGCATACGGGATATTCTCATTATTACCACCCCGGAAGATATAGATAATTTTAAAAAGCTGCTGGGGGACGGCTCCCAATGGGGGCTCTCGCTATCCTATATCCCGCAACTGGTCAAGAAGGGAATTGCAGATGCTTTTGTGCTGGGAGAAGAGTTTATCGGCACGGACAGGGTGGCCCTTATTTTAGGGGATAATATCTTTTACGGAAATGGGTTTGAGCAGATTTTACACAACGCCCAACAAAATGCAACGGGGGCTACGGTGTTTGCCTACGAAGTAAGAGACCCGGAACGCTTTGGCGTGGTGTCTTTTGATAAAGCAGGAAATGCCGTATCTTTGGAAGAAAAACCTAAAACCCCCAAAAGCAATTTTGCGGTTACTGGGCTATATTTTTACGATAATAAGGTTGTTTCTTACGCCAAAAAGCTAAAACCGTCTGCCCGCGGCGAATTGGAAATTACAGACCTAAACAAAATTTATTTGGCCCATAATACGTTACACGTGGCGCGTTTGGAACGCGGCTTTGCGTGGCTGGACACGGGCACGCACGAAAGCGTGTTGCAGGCGGCAAACTTTGTGCATAGCATGCAGTTAAACCAAGGCATAGAAATTGCGTGCTTGGAAGAAATTGCTTTGCAAAAAGGATTTATTACCCGGGCGGAGCTGCAACAAACATTGTCCAAATGTCCGTCTAATACCTATTACCGGTATGCGGGCCGGTTGCTGGCCAAAAACTAAACCGGGCGCAATCCTCTTTGCTATTTTTACTGACGTAAAATCCTACGGGCCGGGCCGTGCGGGTTTTGCCTTGCGCGAAAGTTTTTGATGCGCGCAACCAAAAACATCGCGCCGCCCTAGGCAAACAACCGGGGCTGTCGGCCTTGTCTTTCGCTCCATGCAAAGCCGTTTGCCTGCTGCGCCACCCAACTAAAAAAGGAACCGCCTAAAAGCAGTTCCTTAAATTATCCATTTTTGACGCAGGTCGTTTTCGCTTTGCTCGCCCGAAATGCTTTCCATTACTTTTCCGTTTTTGACAAACAGAAACGTCGGTACGCCCAAAATGCCAAATTTACGGCTGGCCATGGGTGCTTCGTCCACGTCTACGGCCAGTACGTTGGCCTTGCCGTCGTACTCTTTGGCCAAGCGGTTGACAGTGGGTTCCATGCGCTTGCAATGCGGACACCACGAGGCAAAAAACTCCACCATTTCTGCCCGGTTGTGCGCCTCAAAGGCTTTGTCAAAGGATGCGTCTGTTACGGTCAATTTTGTGTTCATTCCTACCCCCTATACGGCTTTTTTACAGTATAGTTTGTTTGGCGTGCCCCGGCACCGGCGTAAAAAGGTTAGTTCCGGCCGCAACGGCGAAAGGGACGTGGCAGAGGGCGGCTTTATTGGCTACAACTCGGCAGTGCAGTACGGCTAACCAAGAGCCGTGTATCACAAAAGACACTTTTTGCTAAAGTATGTAGGCGTAGCATTTGTATTTACCAATAAGCATGTTCCGAGATAGGCAGCGAAAATAGTTAATTTTTTATGCTTGCGTGATTTGTGAATATACCTGTTGGTTTGCTAAAATCTAGATAGGGTTTACTTATGAGGTGTAATGCGGGGAAGCACTAGTGAGCGGGACTGTAAGCCGGATTGTGCCGATGCTTTCCGCAATGCCCACGGCGTTTGCCGGTGGCTACGGTGTGCTTTCCTATAGGTTCTTGCTAAAATAAAGCCAGGGAAACCATGGGAGAAAAGAACTAGAACCAAGCAAAATTTTTCACTAAGTACCATAAAATTACAAAAAAGGGTTCTTACATTTTTTTTAGGCATCTTGTTTCTGGATATATGGTCAATGGAAAAAGCATAAATTTAAGAGTGGATGAACAGGATATTTATGGGAGAAATGGTAAGTGTAGTAATGCCAACTTATAACTGTGCTTCTTTTATTCAAGTGGCAGTGGAATCTGTTGTTGCACAGACATATCCGAGTTGGGAACTGATTATAGTAGATGATTGTAGTACGGACAACACTAAGGCCGTTTTGGCACCGTATTTAGCCAAATATCCCAATATCCATTATACTTGCTTGGAAAAGAATAGCGGCCCTGCCGTGGCCCGTTCTGAGGCCCTTAAACAGGTCAAAGGCGATTATGTGGCATTTTTAGATAGTGATGATTTGTGGATGCCGGATAAACTTTCCCTGCAGATTGACTTTATGAAACAAAAGAAAGTGCCATTCTCTGCTACGGGATATGAATTGATTAGTGAAGATGGGACTTCTAAGGGAATTGCATTGCTCCCACCTCAAAAAACAAATTATGAAAAAATGTTGCGACTTTCTTGCCCTGTAGGGAATTTAACCATTATGTATGACCGCCGAATAATCGGTGATCAGCAAGTGCCAAGTATTAAAAAGCGCAACGATTTTGCCCTGTGGCTCCAAATTCTGCATAAAACAGATGCGTGTTATGGTATGCCGAATGTATTGGGAAAATATAGGGTTCGCAAATCTTCAATAAGCCGGAATAAACTGACATTATTGTCTTACCACTGGGATTTATATTACCATATTGAAAAATTGGGAGTAGTAAAAAGTGTATGGTACATATGTTGTTGGGTTTTTATCAAAGGTACAAAGATTGGCATTAAAAGAGTTGGCTTGAAGCAAAATTCCAAAACAGACATAGTTGATTCTGGGTTGGATTATGAATAATAGAGAGAAAAATGCTTAAAAAAATATATAGTTGCTGGCTTAAAGTATTAGTTCTTCTGTTGGGCATAGATTTTGCTAAACAGTTTGATGCGTATCTTCGTTTCCGGCGAAAATTAAATCTAAAAAACCCGAAAACATTGGCAGATAAGGTCACTTATTTGTTTCTGCATAAAAACACGCCTTTGATGTCAACCTGTACCGATAAATGGGCGGTGCGAGAATATATTGCGAGTAAAGGGTTATCGGACATTTTAATTCCTACGCTGGGCGGGCCTTGGACCAGTGTTGAAGATATCAATTTTGATTCTTTGCCAAATGAGTTTATCTTAAAAGCCACGCATGGCTGTAAAATGAATTATTTTGTGCCAGACAAATCAAAACTAGACATCCCTTCCTGCAAACGCACCTTACAGAAATGGCTAGATACAACTTATGGAACATATTCTATGGAGCCACATTATAAACCCATTCCACACCGCATTTATGCAGAACGATTGCTAGACGCATCTGGCAGGCTTGCGGATTATAAAATTCATTGTTTGAATGGCGAACCATCATTTATTTTGGTATGTAGTGAGCGAAAAGCACAAGGCCGCCGAATGCAAGTGACATTAGATTTATTTGATACGAATTGGCACGCGCAAAATCATTATTTGCAGCAGAGTGGCTTGGAAGTAGTGGGTATGGAAAAAATTGCCAAACCCCAATACTTTAATAATATGCTTAAAATTGCTCGTACATTGTCGCATAATTTCTCTTTCGTTCGGGTGGATTTATATGAAGTCAAAGGAAAGATTTATTTTGGCGAACTGACTTTTTCGCCTGCGTGTGGAGTATTGCCATATTTTACAGATGAATTTATCTACGAAATGGGAAAAAAATTACAGGTCTAATATGAACGTAGTTATTTTGGGACATTTCGGCGGAAATAAAACCTTTAATGACGGTCAAACTGTCAAAACCCGCACCCTTTATCACGCATTGTTGTCGGAGGGTGTAGTTGTTTATCCCTTGGATACATATGATTTAAAACACCATCCATTGCGCTTTGTGTGGCGTTTTGGGAGCAGTTTATTTTCGTATAAAAAATACATTGTGTTGCTATCTGCTAATGGACGGAAATTTTTATTCCCGGTGTTGTATGCTCTGGCAAAATATATGAATAAGCAAATTTATCATAATTCCATTGGCGGAAGATTAGCCGACGAAACGGCCCAAAACATACGTTTTAAAAAACAAATAAGTGCGTTTGCGGCAAATTGGGTGGAAAGCCATTTAATTGCGAAAAAATTACAAGAGCAGGGAGTGGCAAATACTATATATTTGCCTAATTTTAAAGAAATTTTGCCGTTAACGGAGTCAGAATTGCCGGTGAGAACTAGTAGCCCTATGCGTTTTTGCACGTTTAGCCGGGTAATGAAAGAAAAAGGGATTACGGATGCAATCTTAGCGCTTGCGGAATTAAATCAAAAAAATATCAGGGCCACGCTAACGGTTTACGGCCCAGTGGCGGTGGAATATAAAACGGAATTTGAACAACTGTGCCAAAAATACGACAAATTTTGTACCTATGGGGGTGTTATATCTCCCAATGACAGTGTGGCAGTATTAAAAAATTATGATATGCTTTTGTTTCCTACCCGATATTTTCGTGAAGGAATGCCCGGAACAGTGATTGATGCTTTTTGTGCCGGGCTTCCCATCTTGGCCCGTCGGTGGAAATATTGTGATGAAATGATTGCACATTTACAGACCGGTCTTATTTATGATTTTGATAAGCCTCAGGAACTAAAAACATGGCTCAATTTTGCCATAACACATCCACAAGAAATTTATGCTATGAGAAAGGCGTGTTTGGCAGCTGGGAAAGTTTATACAAAAGCAGAAGTTTTACCGCAGATATTGAAAGGTTTGAACAGCTTATGAAACGACTTTTATGTATAGTTACGAATATGAATACAGGCGGGGCGGAAACTTTCTTGATGAAAATATACCGCCAGTTGGATCGTACGAAATATCAAATGGATTTTTGTATTTGTAATCAGAATCATAATTTTTATGAAGATGAGATTCGCAAGTTAGGCGGTGTCATTTATCATTTGCCACAGAAAACAAAACATCCGTTCAAATATCTGCAACAATTTTGGAAATTGTTACGTTTGCATCCTTACACATATGTCTTGCGGTTGGGAAGTACGATTTTTGAAATACCTGACTTGTATTTGGCATGGCTAAGCGGGGCTAAAGTGCGTGTTTTTCGGTCTTGTAATGCTAGTGCAAATTATCCTTCTTACATGTTGTTTTTACACAAGCTGTTACGTCGGGTGCTTATGGCTGTGGTAAATATCAAGATTGCTCCGTCGGATTTAGCGGCTCAATTTACTTTTGGAATGTTAAAAAATGTTTGTATTTTACCGAACGGGTTAAATGCCGACTTTTTTAAATTTTCCGCAGAAAATCGTAAAAAAATTCGCCAAGAACTAAACGTACAAGATAAGTTTGTTGTGGGACATGTTGGGAGATTTAATTTTCAAAAGAATCATAAATTTTTATTACAAATTTTTGCTGAAATTAAAAAGTTACGTCCAGATGCTGTTTTGTGGCTGGTTGGTAAAGGAGAACTGGAAAATCAGATCAAAGACCAAGTAATTCAATTACATCTACAAGATAATGTCCAATTTTTGGGAATACGTACCGACATTCCAACCTTGCTGAGTGGTATGGACTTGCTTATTTTCCCCTCTCTTTTTGAAGGCATGCCTAATACTGTTATTGAAGCTCAAACTAACGGCTTGCCCTGTTTAATTGCGGATACAATTACACGGCAAGCTAAGCAAACTAATTTGGTGCATTTTGTGAAATTAGCGAGTACTACTAAATGTTGGGCAGAAAAAGCAGTAGAAATGGCAAATATGTCAGAAATTGCTGGAAGGAATTTGTTTGCAAGCCAGATGAAAATAGCGGGGTACGAAATTAAAGATGTGACAAAAAAATTCATTCAATTGGTATTTGAAAATACCAAAGAATAAGGCACACAAATATTTAAGATCACACATATTGGTGATGATGTCTTGGATCGGTTGCCCTTTTTTCCAAGAGTATATAAGGCAAGGATGCCTAGTAATTGTTGGCCCAGTTAAAATGAAAGATGTTTTTATATAGTTTGTGGAGTCTTGGTTTGTAAGGGTGGTATATGTTTGAAAAAGTAAAAAATCTAAACACTAACTGCAGTGCATAGGCGTTTAGGTAATAGTAGAATTATTTGTTTCTTTGCCATTTGGAGAAGGATATGAGAGTATGGTTGGATAAATTAATTTGGTTAAATACGGTGGCTTTATTTTCTTCTTTTTATGTTTTTGATACTAATATTTATTCCCGGTTTATTTTGCTCGGAATTACCATACTCATTGCATGTCTTATTTTGTTAAAAAATAATTTGCATTTCCCTTTGTATTGGCATTCTTTTCATACTTTAGTATTTTTGTTTGCCCTTTATTGTTTGCTTTCGACCGCTTGGTCTATAGATCCGATTGCTTCAATGATACAAGGAAGTACCATCCTACAATTACTTATATGTATGTCTGTTTTATATAGTTATTATGTTGGCTTAACCACAACTACGCCTTTGTGGAATGTAATTAAGTGGAGCGGGTATATCGTAACCATATATGCTTTTTTTTATTATGGTTGGTCCACTCTAAGTAGTGTGCTTTCGGTTGCCGGACGTTTGGATAATACCTTTTCTAACGTGAATAATTTAGGCATGTTGGCAGCTTTATCTGTAGTGATAACTTTGTATCAAGTTTTATTTGAGAAATTCAAATTCACGGATTTGCTCACTCTGTTAAATATCCTGTTGATTGCTGCTACTGGAAGTAGAAAAGCGTTTATGCTATTAGCGGGAGGATGTGGGTTGGTGCTATTACTGCGTTATTCAAGTAAAAATTGGTTTTTATCCCTGGTACGTTATGTTATATTATTGGGAATTATGTTGCTTTTCCTAAGAATATTTCTAGAATTACCTTTATTATCTGGAATTAAGGAAAGATTTGATACATTGTTTAACATGTGGCGTAATACCGGAGAGATTGACTCTTCTGCATTTTTGCGTAATTGGATGATTAAAATCGGATGGGAGCAGTTCCTTCAACGTCCTATTTTAGGTGCAGGGATGAGTTCTTCCGGGATAATATTAGAGCGTATTTTAAGACATACCTATTTTCACAACAATTACATTGAGTTGTTGGCTTGTGGTGGGTTAGTTGGCTTTGGTTTGTATTATGCGTTTTTTATAATTTCAGGATTACAGTTATTCACTCAACGACATTTACCAGATAAAAATACATTGCTTTGTCTAGTTGTACTTTTTATGCTTTTAATTATGGATATCGGAGCGGTATCTTCAGGGGCTAAACCTACTTATTTCTATTTGATGATATTTTTTATTCAAATTAGAATTAACAAACGTTATTTAGCACAAAAAAAACGTTCAATATAAAGATATGCGCGTTCTAACTCGTTCAAAAAAATTACTTTTTAATACACTTGCGGCTTTGATAGACCAAGTAGTAATAATCGTTTGCGGGTTTATTTTGCCTCGTATGTTCTTAACCTCGTATGGTTCAGCAATAAATGGTCTGCAAGCATCTATTACGCAATTTTTAGGGATTATTGTATTGTGTGAAATGGGTGTTGGGGCGGTTGTTCAAACAGCATTATACAAACCATTGGCCCAAAAGAATGAACTTGAAATTAGTCAAATTATTTGTTCTGCAGAACGTTTTTTTCACAAGTTGGGTTTTTTTCTTGCCGTTTATGTGTTTGTATTAATGTGGGGTTATCCTTTGCTTATTAAAAATGAGTTTGGTTACATTTATACTGCTAGTTTAATTTTAATTATATCACTCAGTTCTTTTGCTCATTATTTCCTGGGGATTACATATCGCTTATTATTACATGCAGACCAATTGGGCTTTGTTCCGACGGCATTACATAGCGTTTGCTTGTTAGTTAACACTGCTTTGTGCGTGGTTTTGATGAAGTTTGGAGCAGGAATTCATCTCGTTAAATTTGTTTCTGCTATTTTGTTTATTCTGCAGCCGATTTTGCTGATTTGGTATGTACGTAAGCATTATCGGATTAATCATCACATTAAATTGATGACAGAGCCTATCAAACAAAAATGGAATGGTTTGGCACAACATATAGCCAGTGTGGTACTAAACGGCACCGATATGCTGGTGCTAACAATTTTTTCCACACTGGATAATGTATCTGTATATAGTATTTATAACTTAGTTGTAAATGGAATGCAGAAATTGATGATAGCACTTACTACTGGAATGCAGGCCACTTTGGGAAATATGCTTGCCAATGAAGAATGGCAAAGGTTGACCGTTGTTTTTACTCGTTTTGAATGGTTGGTACACACAGCAGTAACCTTAATCTTTGGCATTACCGGGATACTGATCGTTCCCTTCGTAGCCGTTTACACCCAAGGTATTACAGATGCTAATTATATAGTTCCTATATTCGCGGCTTTACTTGTTTTCGCCCAAGCGTTATTCTGTTTGCGTATTCCTTATTCTACGCTTGTTTTGGCCGCCGGGCATTTTAAGGAAACGCAAAATAGTGCCATTTTGGAAACAGTTATAAATGTTGTGTTATCCATAGTATTGGTTCGTTATCTTAGTTTAGTGGGTGTGGTAATAGGTACATTAGCGGCAGTTGTGTATCGCACGTTATATTTCGTGTGGTATTTGTCAAGGCATATTTTGAAGCGCCATATGATATCTTTTATTAAATGTTTTTTTGTGGATATAATTGTACTGTTTTTTATGTGGTTATGTACTAGCGAGTTTTCGCTACAACAGATAGGTTACTTGTCGTGGTTATCCTTGGCTTGTAAGGTTTCTGTTGTTAGCATTTTTATCAGTATAGCCATAAATCAAGTAATGTTTCCCCAAGAGATGAAATTAGTGTGGCAACAAGTCAAGTGCGGGAAATTAATTGAAGGCAGATGTAAGAAATAGGGAATACGCATGTTAACACGAATCAAGAAATATTTTGTGGAAAATAAATGGATTTGTCTGTACAGATGCAAACACGCAGAAGATTCGTTCGGAGCGGCATCTTCCGGCCGTTTTTGGAAGCGCGTGCGGTGTGGATCTCGCTATTGGTGTGCTGATCCGTTTATTGTAGAAGAGCATGGAAAATACTATGTGTTTTGTGAAATGATGGATTTGAAAACTTCGCACGGAGTGTTGGGACTAGCGGAGATAAGTCCCAGCGGGGATAGTTATGCCAGGCCTATTGCTGATTTAGGGTGTCATGTGTCGTACCCAAATGTATTTAAGGCGAATGATACTTGGTATATGATACCGGAAACTAGCGGACGAAAAACCATAGAATTATATCAAGCAATTGACTTTCCTACCCGATGGAAAAAGCAAGCCATATTGGCTCAAAATATCCATGCAGTAGATACTACTGCTTTTGAACAAGATGGCAAGTGGTATGTATTTATTTATGAGCCAAAGGGGGCTAATAATGCACTTAGTATAGCAGAATTGGATTTAGGGGCTAAACGATTAGGGCCAATCAAAAAAGTTCAGCAATATACTTGCCGTATTGGGCGTCCTGCGGGGAATGTTTTTTTGCATAACGGGAACAGTATTCGTCCTACGCAGTTTGGGGTTAGTACATATGGTGGAAAAATTGTTTTTAAGAAATTTTTATTTAACTCGGTATCTTGGAAATACGAAGAGAACGATATAAAAGAAGTGACGCCTTCTATAGTTCAAGGGCTTTCTCGTTTGCCTGTTGCCGAGGGATGTCATACGTATAATTGCGTAGGGAACGTAGAGGTTGTGGATATTAAATACAGCCATTTTTCCCTGTTTCGGCCACTACGAATTTTAATGAAATATTTACACCTGAGGGGGTATCATTTTTATGAATAAAAATAAACCGGTTATTTTGTTTTTATGCGGATACCAAGCTGTTTACGGTGGTAATTTTATCCCGTCATTAATGGCATTAGAAGAAGGATTTCAACAACAGGGCGGACAGTGTGTTTATGTTTTTCCGGCGGAAGCCATGCAACGTGTTTGGTTTGCCCAATTGCAACAAATGGGTAAAACAGTTGATGTGTTTCCTTTTAATGCATCTCGGCTTACGCAAATAAAACACCTCACTGATTTAGTTCAAAAATATCATATAACGATTATTCACTCTCATTTTGCCCCTATAATACCGCTTGAGATTTTTGCGTTTTTGAATAAAAATGTCCAAGTGTTTATTCATCTGCATTCCGATTTTTCATCAGGGAAACAAAGCTTGAAAATAAAACTGAAAAACTTATTGATTTACAAAATTTTATCTGCTCGTGTGCGGTTTATCAGCGTATCAAAAGCATTTGTAAATTATAATCCGGCTAAAATTTATTGGATACCTAATGCGTTGGCGATAAAACGTATGCCTTGCGAACATGTTTTTGGAGAGCAAATACGTCAAAAGTATGGAGTAGATAAGCGGGATATCATTTGTGAGATTTTTGGTTGGTCTCCACAGGTAAAAGGAGTGGATATTGCTGTGGAGACCATCAAACAATTACATGCACAAAATCCATCTTATAAATTAGCCATCGTATGCGGCCGAGAAATGACAGTGGAAAAAATGCCCACATGGGTAGCAGAGCATACGTCTTGTAGCGGAAGAGAAGATTTTTTACTTTATTTGCCGCCGACGGAGGATGTTTTTGGGTATCACGAAGCCGCCGATATGTTGCTTTCGGCCAGCCGTTCGGAAGGGTTTCCCTATTCTATTTTGGAAATGCTTAGTTTGGGAAAACCTTGTGTAATGAGTGATATCCCCGGTGTTAGCTGGGCAAAAAAATATCCGCTCTCTTACGTATTTGCCAGCGAAAATATATCCGCTTGCAAAAAAGCTATTGTTGAAGCGGCCAGTGAAAAAGAACAAGTATTTCTTAGTAAAACAGCTGAACAAATTCGGACAGATTATAATATCCATACTTGGGTAAATCGTGTATTAAATACATATGAAAATTAATACGAATTCTTTTGTGGTTTATTCTTCTATAACTTGTATTAAGCGTTTATGGCAAACGCTTTATGCTCAAAATACAACGTTTTCGTTTTACCAATCCTACGCATGGAATGAATGCTTGGAAAAACGACAAAGAAAACAATTTGTACGAAGTGAAAAATTGGAATATTGGGTATTTAAGGAGCGGGTTATTTTCCCATTGCTCTTTGACAATGAACTTTGCCAAATACATTTGTTAGGTTATGCAGATTCTAGCGATTACTTGTCTCCAATTTTTTCCAACGAAGGTAGAGAATTAGTAGAAGAAGCCATATTGTCTTTACATCAGCAATTGGCTGCCTATCAATTAGTTTTCTCCAAAATTTCCGAAAAAAGTGCTTTCTATGCTGTATTAGAAAAACTTCGCGGAAAATTGTCTTGCGAGAAAACACCGTCTGTCTGTATGTGTATTGATACCCAAACCTATACCCCTACTTTTTATGATTCTCTTTCTAAAAGTGCCCGTAATACTTACCGAACGGCCTGCAACCGTATCAAAAAACAGGGATGGAAGTGTGAAGTATCGGTTTCATTTACGTGTTTGTCTGCGAGAAAGGCTACGCAATTGTATAAGTTATATCGTTTGCGTAGGCAAGATTGTGACTCGCGTGCCCAGTGGTATAAAAAACTTCTTTTTTTTATTAAACGAATACTTGAGATAAGTGGATTATATCGTTCCCATGACCCTCTTACCTCGTATAGTCAGCTTTGTCCGGTGTTTTTAGCGCAAGTACACATTAACGGCGAACTAGCTGGGTTTTGTGAAGGAGGATTGTCAAACGATGGGCACACTTTGTGTGTTTCTCGTGTGGCCACAAATAAAACCTATTATCATTACAGCCCTGGGCAAATCCTTTTCATCCGCGCTATTGATGAGATCAAACATACAGTCCGTTATTTTGATTTAACTCGCGGCAATGAAAATTATAAAATTAAACTGGGTGCTAAACCGCATTGCAATTATTGTTTTTTAATACATGCACAAGAGGAAGGAAAACATTTATGAATCAATTGCTCAATAAATTAATGAATAAACTAGAGGGATTACGATGGCGGTTCGGTTCTAACGAAACGCGCGTAAAAATCTTGCGCAAAAGAGGCGTTCGTATATCGGGGGAAGGAGGGGACATTGCGCCCGATGTATCTTTTGGCAGCGAGCCGTATTTGATAAGTTTAGGAGCGAATGTAAGAATTTCTTGGGGAGTTAATTTTGTAACGCATGATGGGGGCGTTTGGGTAGTCCGGCATTACCAACCTGCCTATTACAATGTAGATGTTATTGCTCCTATTGTCGTAGGAAATAATGTTCATATCGGTACGAATTGTATTATCATGCCGGGGGTATACATTGGGGATAATGTAATTATTGGTTGCGGGGCTGTCGTAACGAGGGATATTCCTTCTAATAGCGTAGCGGCTGGGGTTCCGTGTAAAGTTATCCGCAGTATAGATGAATATATACTAAAACATAAAAAAGATTTTTTAGCGATTGAAAAATTAAATGCGGCTCAAAAGAAAGAATTTCTTCTTAAAAAATTTCACTTAGAAGATAAAAAATGAAGGATATCCTGGGTAAAAATCAAAAAATAGCAGATATAGAGGCCTTGCGCGGAATAGGGCTGCTCTTGGTGGTGTCGTATCCTTTTTTTGAGAGATTTTTACAATTATTTATTCCCGGGCATGAGCCGTCTCATTTCTTGGGTATGGATCAATGGGGTTTAGCCGGAGTAGCAATCTTTTTGTTAATTAGCGGTTATTTTTTGGTGCCTGCTTATTCTATAGATAGCATGTCCTATCTGAAGAAAAGAATTGTTCGGCTGTTCCCCTTGTATTTCATGTCTATTTGTATTATTTTTTTAGTTACCCATATCTGGCCTTTTCCCCGAACGGTTACTTTTACGCAATTTATGTTAAATATTCCGTTGCTTAACGGGTTTATCGGTATGCCGTATGTGGACGAGGTGCATTGGTATTTGACCGCGCTTGTCTCGGGGATTTTAGTATTTTCATGTATCATTCAACTGCCTGGTAAGTATAGACATGTAGCTTATTGGGGGTGGTTAGCTATATTGCTGGGGTTGCATTACTTAAATCCTTCGTTAAATTATTTCCATTTATTAAAAAATGGTTTATATGGTTTGATCGGTGGCAATTCGGCACCCGTGTTGATTATCGGGGCTTCTCTAGCGGATATACACGGGCAGAGCAGGGACATTTTGGGATATATTACTTTGTTGCCGGTAGCTTTGGGAACAAAATTTGTGTTAGAAACGTTTCCGCTGGCTCAATTGATGGTTATAAGCGGGGCTGTTGTGTTGCTGGTTGTATCTTTGCATCACCTGTGTATTATTTTTAGAATGAAGTGGCTGATTGGGTTGGGGACTATTTCTTATCTCGTCTATTTAATACATCAAAATATCTGGTTTAGGAACACTACTTTTTTATACAGATAAAAAATTAAAGAATTTGCATTTCATACTTTGGGGTAATCACAAATGACGAAAACAATAATAAATTTGCAACATAAAACCATTTTTATTACAGGCGTGGCCGGGTTTATCGGGGCGGCTCTCGTTCAGCGCGTATGCGCAGAAAATCTGCAATCTACCGTTATCGGATTAGATAGCGTAAACGATTATTATGATGTAACGCTCAAAGAGTATCGTTTGGCGCAACTGGCAAAACTACCTAACTTTACGTTTATCAAAGGCAATTTAGCCGACAAAGCCCTCATCACAGAGATTTTTGTCAAATATCAGCCGCAAATCGTAGTTAATTTAGCGGCTCAAGCGGGGGTGCGCTATTCCATTACCAACCCGGATGCTTACATAGAGGCCAATTTAATCGGTTTTTATAACATTTTGGAAGCGTGCCGCCATTCGTACGATAACGGCAAACCGGGTGTGGAACATTTGGTGTATGCGTCCAGTTCTTCTGTTTATGGTTCTAATAAAAAGGTACCCTATGCGGTGGAAGATAAAGTGGATAATCCCGTTTCGCTCTATGCGGCTACTAAAAAGTGCGATGAGCTTCTAGCCCATGCGTATGCCAAACTCTACAATATTCCCTGTACAGGGTTACGCTTTTTTACGGTTTATGGCCCGGCGGGGCGGCCGGATATGGCCTATTTCGGGTTTACCAATAAACTCGTCAAAGGGGAAAGGATTAAAATCTATAACCTTGGCAACTGCAAACGAGATTTTACCTACATAGATGATATTGTTGAAGGCGTTTACCGCGTGATGCAAGGTGCCCCCAAACGCCAAAACGGGGAAGATGGTCTGCCTATACCGCCGTATGCGCTATATAACATTGGCAATAACTCGCCGGAAAATCTGTTAGATTTTGTGCAAATCTTGCAGGAAGAACTCATTCGCGCAGGCGTATTGCCGCAAGATTACGATTTCGAGGCCCATAAAGAACTGGTGGCTATGCAACCGGGGGATGTGCCGATAACGTATGCAGATACCACCGCCTTAGAGCGCGATTTTGGGTTTAAGCCCAAGACCTCTTTGCGTGAAGGTTTGCGTAAGTTTGCAGAGTGGTACAAAGATTTTTATGGTAAGGAGAAATAATATGAAAATAGCCGTCGCCGGAACAGGATATGTAGGGCTTTCACTTGCCACGCTGCTGGCGCAACATAACGACGTAGTGGCCGTGGATATTGTGCCGGAAAAAGTAGATTCAATTAACAACAAAAAATCGCCGATTGCCGATAAAGAAATAGAAGATTTTTTGGCCCATAAGCAGCTAAACTTAACCGCTACCACAGACGCTAAAAGTGCTTATGCACAGGCGGAATTTGTGATTATCGCCACGCCCACCAATTATGACCCGCAACAAAACTATTTTAATACGTCAGCCGTAGAGGCCGTAATTGAATTAGTCAAAAAATACAACCCAAATGCTACCATGGTTATTAAATCTACGATTCCGGTGGGCTATACACGCCAAGTCCGCGAAAAAATGAATATAAAGAACATTTTATTCAGCCCAGAGTTCTTGCGCGAAGGCCATGCGCTCTATGATAACTTATATCCTTCCCGTATTGTAGTGGGGAGCGATTTACAAGATAAGGCATTAACTGAAAAAGCACACACCTTTGCCCATCTTTTGCAACAAGGAGCCATCAAACAGGATGTGCCCACACTCTTTATGGGCTATACAGAAGCAGAGGCAGTAAAACTGTTTGCCAATACCTATTTGGCCTTGCGTGTCAGTTATTTTAACGAATTAGACACCTATGCCGAACTTAAAGGCCTTAATACGCAACAAATTATTGAAGGCGTCTGTTTGGACCCGCGTATCGGCAACCAATACAATAACCCGTCTTTTGGCTATGGCGGATATTGTTTGCCAAAAGACTCAAAACAACTGCTTGCAAACTACGCAGATGTGCCGCAAAACTTAATTAAGGCGATTGTGGATAGCAACAGCACACGTAAAGATTTTATTGCAGACCAAGTGCTTAAACAAGCCGGATATTATAACTATCAGCAAGATACCCAGTATGACCCTAAACAAGAGCATCACACCATTATTGGGGTGTACCGGCTTACCATGAAGGCGGGGAGTGATAACTTTCGTCAATCATCTATTCAAGGCATTATGAAGCGCATTAAAGCCAAAGGCGCTACGGTGATTATTTACGAGCCCGCCTTGGAAAACGGCTCTACGTTCTTTGGCAGTGAAGTTGTAAATGACCTACAAGCATTTAAAACGCGCTGTAAGGCCATTATTGCTAACCGATATGATGCGTGCTTGGATGATGTGCAAAACAAGGTTTACACGCGGGATTTGTTTAAAAGAGATTAAAGATATTCTCGCGCTGTTATCAGGCCGGATGATGCCCCACCAGTCCGGCCTTACTTTTAGGGATCAAGAGAAAGGCCCGTTCTCGTTTGAGAACGGGCCGTCGTTAAAATATGCGCCCAAGGCCGTATTGTAGGAAACGGCATACAAGTTCGCTTGTGCGCACAAAAAAAACACGCTTTCGCGTGGTTTCTAAAAGTGCGCCCAACAGGAATCTAACTTGTAGATAGTCCTAACATTCATTTACTTGACTTTCCTCCCGATAGTAAGCGGTAATAGGAATGGGCAAAAAGCCTACTAAACCAATATACTATCGGGAGTTTTTATGAAGAAAAAGTCTAAACAAACTGTCGTAAAACCTGCCAAACAACAAGTCGTAAATTTAGTCGTTCCGGCCCTTAAAGAACGCGATAGTCGTTTGCCTGTTATTGGTAGTATTATCACTAAAACCTACCGTGGAAAAAGCATAGAAGTAAAAGTTCTTGAAAATGGCTTTGAATATGAAGGCAAAACCTACAAAAGCATATCCCGCGTGGCGATGGAAATAGTCAAGCGGCCCATTAGTGGATATGTGTTCTTCGGGTTATCCAAATGACACCGCGTATATTACCACCCGTTAAACACCGGTTTGTAAAGGGGCGGTCGGGCAATCCGCTTGGACGCCCCAAGAAATTGCGCGAAGAGGAACTCTTACAGACTGCCATTAAGTTTTTTGATGAATTAGCCAAGGCCTACTATTTCAAAGGAAACTCGGCCCATAAGATAAACCGCATTCGGAAGGTGCTAAATGAGAAATAAGTGTTATTTACCCAAAAAATTTGATGAACTCAAAGCCTTGCCAGACGAAAAACTCCAATTTTATTGGGATATATTCTATCGGTATCAATTACGGGGGCGAAAAGGTAAATATAGACCTTTGTGGTATGCTATCCAATGTGAATTGTATAGTTGTAAACTGGCTGAAAAGTATATAACTCGTCTTGATAAGTACGCAGGTAACCCAGAAAAATACATCCAACGGGCCCATAAATGTAAATATAATTGATAGGAACTATCCTAACCAAAAAATACAAAGGGCAGATTTATCAAGTAATAGTGAAAAATGAGAAAGAATACGAGTGGGAAAACACCATATATCCTAATTTAACTGCCGTAGCGCAGAAGATAACACGGGGCCACATCAGTGGCCCCAAGTTTTTTGGATTAATCAGCAGATCCATAGAAAGCATATAGTTGTTCCAAAGTAAGGTGTATTCCCTTAGAAGCCAAAAGATTTTTTCGTTGTATAAACAACTGTTCTAATATCGGTTTAATCTCTTCTTTGTCCCCATAGTGTAATAGGCGGTGGCAATGAGGGCAAACAGCAACGATATTGGCTTCAATATCTAAAGAAAAAGAGAAAAGGTCGGCATGCTTTAAGGGAATTAAATGATGTGCTTCTAAATAATTTTGATTTGTTATACGGGATTTAAAAAGCTGATGCTTACTAGAAATTTCACAACGAAAATTGGCTTTTCGGATAGCATTTGCTTTTTTTCTAATATCACGGGGATAAATATGATGTGTAGTCGCGCTAGTATTTTGGGGTTTGGGTTCTGGGCCGATTGGTTCCTGGAAATATTGCCCCAAGATAGCCTGCCTTTTTATCTCTTTTGCAATAGATAAAGGTTCTTCTTCTTGCGTAAATTCTATCCAACGATATTCTAATGCGGCTTCCAGCCCTTTAGGGACTGCTAAAATAATTGTATCTTTAAATTTTTTGGAAATATCCACCCCACCTATGGTACTGGTACGGATAAAAGTAGCGACATCACTCTTATGAGGGATATTGGAAACAAAAATAGAATGTTCCTCGACAGGTAGTTGCTGTGCATATTTTCCAATAAAGCGTAAAATAATGCCTCCATTGGATTGGGCTAATTGCCAAAAAAGTTGTTTGTTTTTTGGAAATATATAATAATGGTTATTTAAGCCATCTTCTTCTTGAACTGAAACCCTCCATTTATCTTCTTGGTAAAAATTAAGCATTTGACTTATCTCCCGATAGTAAGCGTTACTGTATATAGGAGAATTATACCAAATATGCCAAAAATTAATTGTGCTATATACACCCGTAAATCTACAGAACATGGCCTAGATATGGAGTTTAACTCGCTCCAAAACCAAGAAGAAGCCTGTAAGGCTTATATTCTGTCCCAAGCATTCAATAACTGGGAATATTATAAAACCTATTCGGACGGCGGTATCAGCGGGGGGACAATGGAACGCCCCGGTTTGCAGGCACTCCTTAACGATATCCGAGAGGGTCATATCCAAGTGGTAGTGGTCTATAAAGTGGACCGCTTGTCCCGCTCTATCATAGACTTTCACAAGATGATGCAGGAGTTTGATAAATACAATTGCAACTTTGTGTCTATCACGCAATCGTTTGATACGAGCAATTCAATGGGGAAACTGACACTTAATATGCTTTTATCATTTGCCCAGTTTGAGCGGGAGGTATCGGCGGAGCGCGTGCGGGATAAAATCGCCGCCAGTAAAGCCAAGGGGCTCTGGATGGGGGGAACTCCGCCGCTGGGGTATGACCTTAAAGACAAGCAACTTATCCCTAATCCGCAAGAAGCCGAAGTCGTAAACTTGATTTTTACCAAGTATCTGGAACTGGGAAATATACAAGCCACGGCCGATTGGATGAATCAGCAAGGTTATCGCAGTAAATGCTGGCAAACGGCGTCTGGGGATAAACGTGGCGGGCATTTGTTCCGGCACGGGTCTATACAACGAATCCTCGGGAATCCTGTCTATATAGGCAAAATGCCGCATTTGGCGGCTAATAAGGTCTATGTCGGCAAACAAGCGGCTCTTGTACCTTGTGAAATTTTTGAACAGGTGCAATCCAAAATAGGGAATTCTAAGAACGGATTACGGGAATATCGCTCATATATCCGTCAAAAGGCTTTATTGGCGGATAAATTGTTTGATGATAAAGGAAATCCTTATAAATTGACCAGTACGACTAAAAAAGGGCAGAAATTCCAGTATTACTTTGTTAGAAATGGGATTCATATTCCGGTGGTGCAACTGGACGGTTTTGTATTGGATACAATTTGCCGAGCTGATTTGAGCAGTTTAGATTTACAGACGGATAGCAGCCAGATTGGCGTTAATGAGGCTAAAACGTGCCTAAAACGGGCGGTTTGTATAAAAACGGGTACAGACTGCCATTTACAACTTGAATTGGACAAGAACGCGTTTTTGGATGTTTGCCGGAAGAATCCTATGCAGGAACAGCGGCAAAATGATTTACTTGTGCCGGATATAGGGGAACATACAATCACCTTGCGGGCCACTTTTTATATAGATAACGTATCCTCTGCGCGGCTACAAAATGGCACTGCCAATAATATTTTGACGGTACGGCAATTAAACGAAAGTTTAGTACGTGGGCTCGCGCGTGCGTGGCAGTGTAAGAAGATGATAGAAAAGGGGCAAACTACCCGCGAATGGGAAAAAGCAAGTGGCATGAATAAGCGTACGTTCGCTAGGTATTTGAATTTATGTTATCTGTCGCCCAAGATAGTGGTGGATATTTTAGAGTATAGAAATCCGAAAAATATGAGTTTGAAGGAACTTATGACCTTGGCAAGCGAAGCGGTAAATTTTGAAAAACAGGAAAAAATATGGCGTACCGAATAGAAGTTGCGATCCTGCAATTTTGCCCACCAGAGAAAAAGGCCCCAAAAGGGCCTTTTTTGCGGTTTATAAATACTGCTCTAAAACCCGAATGGATAAAAATCAAACCAAAACCCCGATGAGAGAGGGGGAAAATTAGACAACAAAAAAGCCGCTTACTTAAAAGCGGCTTTCTAAATGGTCGGGGCGGCGGGATTCGAACCCACGACCTCACGGTCCCGAACCGTGCGCGCTACCATCTGCGCTACGCCCCGTAATAAATATTTCAAATGGTCGGGAAGGCGGGACTCGAACCCGCGATCTCTCGCACCCCAAGCGAGCGCTCTACCTCTGAGCCACTCCCCGTTTTTGTAGCCTTATTTCTGACTACCCATATATTTTAGCATTCTTTTAGCAATTCTTCCAGTGTTTCTTTAATTTCCTCTAAAATTTTTACATTTGTGCGGGCTTTTTGCTCGCCCGCGGACGGAAATTGGTATTTGGAAAGTTGCTTTTTGGCGCCTTCCAGCGTCAGTTTATGCTTGTAAATTAAATCTTTAATTTTAAGAATGGTGTACACGTCGTTTTTAGTATAACGGCGGTGCCCGCTTTCTTTGCGTATGGGTTTAATCAGGCCAAATTCCGCTTCCCAGTAGCGCACGGAATACTCCGGCACGCCGGTAATGCGTTTCACATCCCCGATGGAAAAATACTCTTTTTGTTCAATTTCTTCCAAACCCATATTTCTATTATATCAAATTGCGCCGCGCGGCTTGCGGCGGGTGAACGCGCCTAAAAAGTCCAACCGTCAACCGGTGAAAATTAGGGGGAAAATTCGCGGGAAAAAACGCCCCGCAAAAATATTCGCGCAAAACGCCCCGAAAAAACCGTGGCAAAAAATGGGAAAAATCCACGCACACAAATGCGCGCGCAAAACCGCGGGCAAAACCTCTTCGCGCAAAACCGCAGGGCAAAACCACGCATAAAAAATACCCGCAAAAAAGCACCCCGCGTTTGGCGGGGTGCTTCACTATTTTTCAGGCGGTTAAAATTAGTCCGCTTTGTGTTTGACGGGTTCGCCGTAATACGCTTTCAGGTACAAGTCTTTAATTTCGCTGATGAGCGGATAGCGCGCGTTGCCGCCGGTGCATTGGTCGTCAAAGGCCAATTCGGCAAGTTTATCCAAGTTATCCAAGAATTCCTTTTCCGGGATGCCGTATTCTTTGAGCGATTTGGGGATGTCCAATCTGTTTTTGAGGTCCGTAATCATCTCAATCAATTTTTCCACTTTGGCATCTTTGTCGTCACCCAAGTTGTTGTGGGGCAGTAAAAAGTCCACAATCTTGGCGTAGCGGCCTTTTACAAACGGGTATTTGTACTGCGGGAACAAGCCCTGTTTGGTCGGTTTATCCGTGGCGTTGAACTCAATTACATAGGTGAGTAAAAGCGCGTTGGCCAAACCGTGCGGAACGTGGTACATAGCACCCAATTTGTGCGCCATGGAGTGGCACAAACCGAGGAACGCGTTAGCAAACGCCATACCGGCAATGGTGGCGGCGTAGTGCATTTTTTCGCGGGCGTTGATGTCTTTGGCTCCCAAGGAGTAGGATTTTTCCAAATATTTGAACACCAAGCGGGCGGCTTCCAAGGCTTGCCCTTCCGTAAAGTTGGTGGAATAGACGGAGGTGTAGGCTTCAATGGCGTGGGTCAGCACGTCCAAACCGGACCAAGCCGTCAGTTTTTTAGGCATACCCAACACAAATTCCGGGTCAATAATGGCCATATCGGGGGTTAAGGCATAGTCCGTAATGGCGTATTTGGTGCCGGTTTTTTCGTCGGTGATGATGGTAAACGGCGTCACTTCGGAACCGGTGCCGGAGGTGGTGGGGATGGCTACCATGGTAGCTTTTTTGCCCAAGGGCGGCGCGGCGTAAATGCGTTTGCGGATATCCATAAAGCGCATGGCAATATCTTCAAAGCTGGTATCCGGGTTTTCATACAAGAGCCATACCATTTTGGCTTCGTCCATGGCGGAACCGCCACCGAGGCCGATAATGATGTCCGGCTGCCAAGAGTTCGCAATCGCCAGCGCTTCCTGCACATTGGCGATGTTCGGGTCCGGCAGTACGTTGGAAAACACGCGGAACTTAATGTTCAGCCCTTCCAACACGTCTGCTACGGCGCGCACATGGCCCAGTTGTTCCATGGTTTTATCCGTAATAATGTAAGCGCGTTGTTTGCCGGAAAGTTCCGCCAACGCTTGGGACAGCGCACCGCGTTTGAAATAAATTTTTTGCGGCACTTTGTACCAATACATATTTTCGCGGCGTTCCGCTACGGATTTTACGTTCATAAGATGTTTTACTCCAATGTTTTCGCTTACGGAGTTGCCGCCCCAAGAGCCGCAACCCAGCGTCAAAGACGGCGCCAATTTGAAGTTGTACACGTCGCCGATTGCACCTTGGGAAGACGGAATGTTAATCAGCGTGCGCGCGGTGGGCATATCCTTAAAAATATCAATGTGTTCTTCGTTGGATTCGTCCGTATACAAAACGGAAGTATGGCCGGCGCCGCCGTATAAAATCAGGCTGCGGGCCAATTCAACCGCTTGGTTAAAATCTTTCGCGCGGTAGAACGCCAACACCGGGGAGAGTTTTTCGCGGGCGAAGACTTCTTCGTCGTTTACTTCGCTGGCTTCAGCAATTAAAATTTTGGTACCGGCGGGTACTTTAATGCCGGCCATTTCCGCAATTTTGCAAGCGCTTTGGCCCACAATGCCAGAGTTTAATTTGCCGTTTACCACAATGGTTTCGGCCAATTTTTTGCGGTCTTTCCCGGTGACGAAGTGGCACCCGCGGGCGATAAATTCCGCCTTTACTTTTTCATAAACGGGTTCTTCCACAATAACGGATTGTTCGCTGGCACAAATCATACCGTTATCAAAGGTTTTGCTCATAATAATAGAGCTGACGGCCATTTTAACATCGGCGGTAGCGTCAATGACGGCCGGGGTATTGCCCGCGCCCACGCCCAACGCCGGTTTGCCGGAGGAGTAGGCCGCTTTTACCATGCCGGGGCCGCCGGTGGCCAAAATAAGGTTAATGTGCGGGTGGTGCATAAGCGCGTTAGAAAGCGGCATGGTCGGGTTTTCAATCCAGCCGATAATGCCTTCCGGCGCGCCGGCCGCTACGGCCGCATCCAACACAATTTTAGCCGCGGCAATGGTGCATTTTTTAGCGCGCGGATGGGGGGAAAACACAATCCCGTTGCGGGTTTTAAGGGCCAACAAGCTCTTAAAAATAGCGGTGGCGGTGGGGTTGGTGGTAGGCACAACACCCGCAATCACGCCGATAGGTTCCGCCACTTTGCGGTAGCCGAAGGCGTCGTCGTCGGACAAAACACCGCAAGTTTTGGTGTCTTTGTATTTGTTGTAAATGTATTCGGACGCGAACTGGTTTTTAATTACTTTATCTTCCATTACGCCCATGCCCGATTCTTCCACCGCCATTTTGGCCAACGGAATACGGTTTTGCGCAGCAGCAATAGCCGCCGCACGGAAAATTTTATCTACTTGTTCTTGCGTATACGTCGCATACAAGCGTTGGGCCGCTTTTACTTTGTCTACCACTTTGGTAAGCAAAGCCATTTCTTCGGCCGAGGCTTCTTGTACCGGCGCGGGTTGTTTCTTATCCGCCATAGTGTTTGCGTTCTCCTTATTAATTCATATCCTTAAAATAGCTTGTGGATATTTTTATATCTATATTTTATATTTTGCTTAAACTAAAGTCAATAATATAAGGGAACTCTTTATTTTTTACTTGACAAAAGCGGGCCTAAAAATTGTATGATAGATATTGTAATATCCACAAAAGACACTGTTTTTTAAGAGGTTTTATGGGTTTTTTTCAACGTCATAACGAAATCAGCGTGCAAACCATCCGCCGCCTGCCGCAGTATTTGCGCATTTTATACAATTTGCATGGCTACGGGCGGGAGTTGGTGTCTTCTACCGCGCTAGCGCAGGAAACACAGCTGTTGCCCATTGTTATTAAAAAAGATTTGCAAGCCATCGGCGCGCCCAGCAAATTGCGGGCCGGGTTTAAGGTGGCGGGCACGATTGCCGCCATAGAAAAATTTTTAGGTTGGAACAACCTAAACAAGGCTTTTTTGGTGGGGGCCGGGCATTTGGGCTCTGCACTGCTCGGGTTCCAAGGGTTCAAAAACCATGGGTTGGAAATTGTGGCCGCGTTTGATACCCGCTCCGAAGTGGTGGGCAGTTTTTTGCATGGGATTCGCGTGTATCACACCGCACAACTGGCTGGTATTATAGAAAAGGAAAATTTGAAGATTGCTATTTTAGCCGTTCCGGCCGAGGCGGCCCAAGGCATTACGGATACGCTGGTGGCGGCGGGGATTAAGGCTATTTGGAATTTTGCCCCGGTCAATTTGACGGTGCCGGAGGGGGTGAGGGTGCAGAAGGAGGATTTGTCGGCGGGGTTGGCGGAGTTGTGCGCCAAACTGCGGTAAATTATAACGGCATTTGGTAAGCTAGGATTTTAATGCGCGGGGAACAAAATAACATTTTGTTCCCCGTTCGCATTTCGTGGGCATACCATTTTCCAAATTTAAGCCCTTTTGCGCCGCCTTTGGGCTTGGAGCCCTTGCAGGCTACCGCGCCCAAACTAGCGGCGCAAAATCTTCTTAAATTTGAAAAATCATGCTACGAACACTTACTCTTGTACTAGCACGAACGGCATAAAATAAAGCGCTTTTTTCCGCCTAGTCTTTGCTGTTGTCGTTTGCTTTTGCTGTTGTTGTTCGCCGTTAAGCGCACCCCTTTGAACCTGTTTATAAAACCTATTTTGAACGGAATATAAAGGCGTTTTATTTGTTTGACCGTAGGGAGTTGTAAAACGCCCGGCTCAAAATAGGTTTGTCCTGCGGACGGCAACTCGGGGTGCTAGCTTTTTGCAAAGACCGCCCGCAGGGTGCGGCCTGCAAGGGGTGGCCCGCAGGGTGCGGCCCGCAGGGTACAAAATAAAAAATGCTCTAAAAATGGCAGAATGGTTGCCCAACCAGGCGGATAAACACCCTTTGAAAAAGGAAGGAAAAATAGAGCAGGACGCTCTATTTTAACATATCTAAAAATTGCTGTTCGGTCAGTACGGGTACGCCCAGTTCTTGCGCTTTTTTCAGCTTGCTGCCCGCCTCGGCCCCCGCCACCACATAGGCCGTTTTTTTGGAAACGCTCCCGCTGGTTTTGGCGCCGTATTCTTTGGCTTTCAGTTCGGCCTGGGTGCGGGTCATGGTGGTCAGTTCCCCGGTAAAAACAAGGGTCTTTCCCTCAAAAATGTTGGCGGAAAGCTGTTTTTGGGGTTGGGTAAAATTGAGCCCCTCGCGGCGCAAATCTTCCACCAGTTCCAGGGCTTTCGGGTCGTGCGTAAAATCGTACACGCTTTGGGATACCGTTTCGCCTACTTCCGGGATGGCTTGCAATTCTTCCGGCCCGGCTTGTAAAAACGCGTCCATGGTTCTAAAGCGGTCTGCCAATAATTCCGCCGTTTTGGCCCCCACAAACGCAATTCCCAGCGCAAATAACAGCCGCGCGAGCGGGCGGTGTTTGCTGGCCTCAATAGCGTCTAACAGGTTTTGGGCTTTTTTATCCTTAAAATTATCCAGGCTGAGCAGGTGCAAAAAGCTCAAGCGGTAAATATCGGCAAAGTTTTTAACAAATTGGCGGGAGAGCAACTGGTCCACAATGTTTTCCCCCAGGCCGTCAATATCCATGGCGCCGCGGGAAGCAAAGTGCAACAGCCGCGCCCGCAACTGGGCCGGGCAGGCGGGGTTGATGCAATAGTAGCCCACTTCGCCTTCTTCCTTATACACGCGGCTGTGGCAAGAGGGGCACTCGGTGGGCGGCAAAACTTCGTGCTGCCCTAACGCTTGCGCCACCTTAACCACTTTGGGGATTACTTCTCCCGCGCGTTCAATAATTACTTTATCTCCCACGCGCACGCCCAGGCGTTTTACTTCGTCAAAATTATGCAAGGTGGCGTTGGAAATAATCACGCCCGCGCACGGTACCGGCTCCAACTCCGCTACCGGGGTGATAATGCCACTGCGCCCCACGGAAAATAAAACGTTTTTGAGCGTAGTGGTGGCTTGTTGGGCCGGGTATTTGAACGCGATAGCCCAGCGGGGGCTTTTGGCGGTGTTGCCCAAAATGCGTTGTAATGAAAAACTGTCCACCTTTACTACCAGGCCGTCTACATCAAAAGGCAAGTTGTGGCGGTCTGTATCAAACTGTTTGTAAAATTGCAGAATGTCGGCCAGCGCGGCCGTTTGCAGGCGCACCGGGCTGACGGCAAAACCCCAGCTTTGGCACAAGCGGATAAACCCGCTGAACGTATCCGCCTGGATATGCCCCGCCCCAAAGGAATGGGCAAAAAATTTAAGGGGGCGGGTGGCGGTAATGGCGGCATCTTTCTGGCGCAGGGAGCCTGCCGCCGCGTTGCGGGTGTTGGCAAAAATGTTTTCCCCGGCTTGTTGTTGTTTTTGGTTGAGGATTTCCAAATCTTTTTTATCTAAATAAATTTCGCCGCGCACTTCCAAATCCCCCAGCGGGGCGTTGGGAATTTGGTGCGGAATATCCTGCACGGTCAGCACGTTTTGGGTGATGTCCTCGCCGGTTTTGCCGTCCCCGCGGCTGGAGGCGCGCACCAGTTTGCCGTTGGTATATAAAAGCGAGCAGGAAATCCCGTCAATTTTGGCTTCCACCACCATATCAAAATCGGTACGGGCCAATAATTTGGCGGTGCGGGCGTACCATTCGCTCACTTCGGCGGGCGAATAGGAGTTATCCAAAGACATCATGGGTACGGCATGGGGCACCGGGGCAAAAGTGGAACTGACTGTTCCGCCTACGCGCTGGGTGGGGGAGTTTTTAGTGCGAAACTGCGGGAATTGCTCTTCCAGCGTTTTTAATTGGTTGTAAAGCTCGTCGTACTGCGTATCGGACAGAATGGGGTTGTCCAAATTATAATAAAGGTTGTTATGGTAATTGACCAGCTTTTTGAGCCGCTCAATTTCTTCTTTGGGGTTGAAGTCCATAGTTTTTATTTACGTTCTTTTTTAAGTTGGTCTAAAAGGCCGTTAATAAATTTGCTGGAATTTTCGGTAGAGTATTTTTTGGCCAGTTCAATGGCTTCGTCTATAATAGCGGGCACGGGTGTTTTTTCCGGGCTGAAAACAAGCTCGTAAGTGGCCATGCGCAAAATAGAGCGGTCCACCGCGGACATACGGCTAATCGTCCAGTTTTTAGCATAGGAAGACACCATGGCATCAATTTCTTTCAGGTGCGCCAAGGACCCTTTGATAAGCTCCTCGCAAAACGGGAAATATTCCCCCAATTCTTTGCGGTAATCGGCCGCGTAATCCAACACATCTTCCTGCGGCATATCTTTTAAGCTATCTGCATAATAAAGCGCTTGCAGCGCACATTCGCGGGCTAATCTTCTGTTGCTCATAAAAAAGTGACCACCTTAAAAATTGTAAATGTATTATATCAATTTTAGCAAATTTGACCGCCTGTTGCAGAGCCGCTTTTTTGGTAAAATAAAATTATGCAAAAAAACATTTTTCTGGCCTTTTGTGCCTTGGTTTGTTTAAGCGCCTGCCGGGCGCAGGCTCCGCTTACCGGGGCGGATAGGGACTCCCACGGCTGTATCCCCTCTGCCGGAGGGGTGTGGAGCCAAGTGCTTGCCCAATGCGTGCAACCGTGGCGGGACGGAATTGCTTTAACTCAGGTTGCCCCGCAAGGCTCCGCCGTTTTTGCGGCGTATGTTATTTTGTCCGAGGACGGCACGCAAGCGGAAGTGTTTACCAAAGAAGGCGCGTTTGTGCTGAAGCGCTCTTTCACGCCGGACGGCCCGCAGTGGACGGACCGCTCCCATACGCTCAAACGCCTGCCCGCCGCGTGGGAATGGTACGAAAACAACACGCTGACCTACCGGCAGGACACGGCCCGGTAAATTGACACTTTCTATTGTGAATTGGTATAATTAAAGTGTTCTCCGGTAAGCCGGAGTGAATTTTTGTATACAAAAGATAATATAAATGGCCAGATACGATAACAGAAGAGAATATAAAAAAGATTTATACAGAAGAAACCAAAATATCCGTGTGCCGGAAGTGCGTTTGATTAATTCCGACGGCACGATGATTGGTATTAAGCCGGTGGCAGAGGCCATCGCACTGGCGAAAGAACAAGAGCTTGACTTGGTGGAAATTTCACCCAACGCCGAGCCCCCTGTGTGCAAAATACTGGATTACAACAAGTATGTGTACGAACAAGGGAAAAAATCCAAGGACGCCAAAAAGAAGCAGGCTAAAGTGACGTTGAAAGAATTACGCATTAAATCCCGCATTGCGGCGCACGACTTGGACGTCAAATTACGGCAAATAGAAGAATTTTTGCGCAAGAAAGATATGGTCCGCCTGACGGTGGTATTTCACGGCCGTGAAAACCAACATAAGGATTTGGGTATGCAGCTGCTTAACGATGCGGCCAAACGCCTGGAACCTTTAGGCAATGTGGACGGCGGCTTGCAATCGCAAGGCAACCGTATGGCCATGACCTTCGTGCCCAAAAACGAAGCCAAATAAAAACGAATTTTCAGATTCTTTTGTAGGAACATTGTGTACGGGGCTTGTCGGCTCCTGGCACAAGTCGTACGGAAAAAAGAATCATTTAACACGAGAGGTAATCAAATGCCAAAACTCAAAAACCATAGTGGCGCTAAAAAGAGATTCCGCATTACCGCCACGGGTAAATATCAGCATCGCAAAGCCGGCAGAAAACACTTGCTAACGCCTGTTTCTGCCTCCAGAAAACATGACATGAGAAAGACTGGGGTAATTACGCCCGAGTCCGCTAAAGGGAAGACCTTGCAAAAGTATCTCCCGGCCGCCAAATAAAGAGGTTAGAAAATGAGAATTAAATTCAGCGTCGCAAGACACGCAAGAAAGAAAAAAGTTTTGAAACGCGCCAGCGGTTATTATGGGGATAAATCCCGCCGCTTACGCATGGCCACCCAACAGCTGGACCATTCTTACGTCCATGCTTATGTGGACCGCAAGGACAAAAAGCACACCTACCGCCAGATGTGGATTACCCGTATCAACGCGGCCGTGCGCGAAGAAGGTCTTTCCTATTCCAAATTCATCAGCGGTTTGACCAAGGCGAACATCACCTTGAACCGCAAGATGTTGTCTGAAATGGCGATTAAAGACCCGGTGTCCTTCAAAAAATTGGTTGACGTGGTAAAAGCCGCCGCCAACTAATCGTTTTCGGACTTGCAAAACAAAAACCCGCCCCCTTAAAAGGGCGGGTTTTTTTATCTCTAACTCTTACATGCGCGCCGGGAGCCTGGTTTGCCTTAAAAGGGCGTTTTTGTGCTTGCGGCTTACCACAAAAATCCTACAAATAAATGCGGCCTTGTGCGCCAAAAGTTTTTGTGCCGCCCCACCAAAAAAACGCCCCGGGCGGGAACCCGGGGTGTTTCATACTTAAAAATCACGCTGTTTAAGGCTATTAAAAGGGCGTTTTTGGGTGCCCGTAAAAGGGGCAAGAAAAATCGGCCGGAAATACTTATTTAAGGTGTTTTTTAATCAGCGCGCCCAACTTGGTTTCGCCTTGGGTGTAGCTCTTTTCAAAGGCGGTTTCAAACGCTTCCCACGTTTGGGCGTTTTGCGCGTATTTTTCGGCTTGAGTTTCCGTCTGGCGCGCAATTTTGCGGGCTTCTTCTTCGGCTTTGGCCCCAAATTTTTGGCGGATAGCGTCGGCGGTGTCCTCGTTATTTTGGCGCAGTTCCCGCAACATCAGCCGCGCCCGGCGCAACTGCCTGGCGGTAAAGTGCGGGTTGGTTATTTCGGCCGGGCTTTCCGTATAAATTTCTAACACCGGTTTCCCGGCCGGGGCAGGCGCGGCGGCAGACGGCTCCGCCGTTTTGGCCGGGGCACTATGGGCTTTTTGTTTGGCCTGGGCCAAAGCGGAATCCAACCAGTTTTTTAAGCGGCGCACATCGCCGGTCGGGTCGTTGGTGTTCTGTTTAACTAACTGGTTGTACTGCTGTTGGAAGCGGCTATCCGCGTTGCCCTGGGTCAGGCGGGAAAGGGCGTTTTGGAGGGAGGAACGGTCGGCCGCGGTGTCTTGTAGCCCCAGTTGGCGCAACATTTCCCGGTCTTGGGGCGAAAAGGATGCCCCTGCGTTGGCGGTTGCGGCGGAGGTTAATAAAGGAGTGAGCCTTTTTAGGTTTTGGGCGGTAAGGGTCATTGCCAACATCACCCCGATTAGGACAACAATTAAATATCCTCTGTTCATAATTAACGGCGGGTCCGTTTAATATTGTTTTGGTATTTATTCAAAATTTTCTGGAAGTCCGTTTTATATTGTGCCAAAATTTCCTTTTGGGTTTTTTTGAACTCCTGTAAAGAGGCCGCCTTGCGGCTGGCATTTAACAGTTTCTTTTCCGTTTGGGTATTGAGCAAAATGACCTCGTAGCGGGCGTTATCCCCCATCAGGCGTTGTACGTCGGTCACGGCCTGTTGGTTGGTGGTTTTGATAAAATCAATACTGCGGTGCATGGCTTTTTGGTCTTCTACCGGGGCGCGCCCGTCTAATTTGGGGGTGTCGTCTTCAATGGAAATTTCCATAATTTGCTGTTGCTGCTTAAGCGGGGACCGTTTGGGCGTGGCCGTTTGCGCAGTGCGTGCGCCGGGGGTTCTGGCGGCGGTATTTTCCTGTTGCTGTTGGGCAAAAGCGGCCGCGGCCTCCTCGGGCGAAAGGGGGGTATTGGGTTGGGAGCCTTGCTCCTTTTTCAGGCTGGCTTCCAGTTGTTTTAATTCTTCGCGCGCTTTGGCTAACTGGCGTTCAAAATCCGCATTGGAAAGCGGCTCTCCTTTTTCGTTCGTCAGCCCGGCCCGGGCCATTTTGGCTTGAGCCTGGGCCTTGCGCTGGGCGGCGGCCATTTCCAGCCCAGCACCCATACTGCTACTCATTAATTTTTGGTATTGTTTCAACCAAAAAGTTGCAATTTTTTCGCCCGCTTCACATCCGTTTAATAACAGGAGCGCCGGCAACAAAATAAAAAGGGTTTTCTTATTCATATTTTACCTCTACAAGCCACTATAACAAATTTACGGAAGACCGTACAAATCTTTTGTATTTTGAACGGTGGTTTGTGCGAGGGCTTCCACCGGCATATTTAAGTAGTCCGCCACAAAAGTTCCGATAAGCGGAATGTTGGACGGGTCGTTGCGTTGGCCGCGCTTGCCTTGCGGGGATAAATACGGGCAGTCCGTTTCCAAAATAATTTTGTCCGCACCCGCTTTTTTAACGGCTTCGCGGATGTATTCGTTCTTTTTATAAGTAAAGCACCCGTTAATGCCTAACAAAAGCCCCATATCCAGCGCGCGTTTGGCTTCTTCGTACCGGGCGCAAAAGCAGTGTAGCACGCCCGCGTGTTTGGTGCGGCTGGCGCCTTTCCAGTTGTGTTTAAGCGCATAAAAAGAGTCTTCATACGCGGCGTAATCTTCCCCTTGCCGGCGGATGTGCAACACCAGCGGCAGTTGGGTTTGGTTGCCTAACTCCAACATTTGCTGAAAGGTTTTTTGCTGTAAATCTTTGGGGCTGATGTCCAAACAGGTATAGTCCAGGCCAATTTCCCCCACGGCTGTATTGCGCGGGTCCGGCAGTAATTGGGCCAAGCGGGCCAAGTCGTTTTCGCCCAGTTTAACGGCGTATTCCGGGTGAACGCCCAATACGGCGTGTACCAAAGCCGGGTAGGAGGAAGCCAACTGCAAGGCCGGGAGCCATTCTTCCGGCGAACAGCCGATTTCTATGCTATGCACAATGCCGGCTTGCGGCAGGGTATGTTGTAAAAGGGAATCCCGGTCTGCATCAAAAGCCGGGTCGTTTAAGTGTGCGTGCGAATCTATAAAAAAGTTCATAAATATATTGTATCTTTTTTGGTATAATCCAAAAACAGGCTTGAGAAGTAAGGGGGGATTTCCTATTCTGTAAGAGGGTAAAAACACCGGCCCAAAATTAGCACTCTAAAATAGGGGTTGACAAAAATAAAATAATTGTCTATACTATTAGCAGTTGGGGTTAAGGAGTGCTAAAATAAAAGCACGGCCCCGGTGAGATTTATGAGAATACTAAAACCCGAAGTTGCCAAACAACGCAAAGAAAAAATCCTCCGCTGGGTGGTACAGGAGTATGTGGAAACCCGCCGCCCGGTGGGCTCACAAATGTTGGCGGACAGCGCGCTCAAGGATGTTTCCAGCGCCACCATACGCAACATTTTGAAGGATTTGGAAGACGAGGGGTTTTTGTATCAGCCGCATACTTCGGGCGGGCGTATTCCTACGGATAAAGCCTACCGCTATTATGTGGATTATCTGACCGGCGTTCAAAAAATGGCCGCACAGGAACGCCAGCAGATAGAGCGCCAGTATGACCAACGCGTCAACGAAGTGGATAATATGATGTTGCAAACTTCGCGCTTGCTGGCGAGGCTCTCCGGCGCGGCGGGGTTTGTGTATACCTCTAACGTAAAAGACCAGTGCGTACAGCGTTTGGATTTTATCCCGTTGGCTCCGGGTGCGCTGTTGGCGGTACTGGTGACGGAGTCCGGCATTGTGCGGCATTGGCCGGTGCGTATAAACTCGGTGCTTAGCCCGGCCCGGTTGAGAATTTTGAGCCATTTTATTAACGAAGAAATTTCCGGCCTGCCTTTGGGGCAAGCCCAGCAAGTGTTGTGGCGCTACATCCAGTCCGGCCACCGGGAAATTGCCGACGTGGCGGATTTGGCCGTGCAGGTACTCAACGATATTGAACGCCCGCAAGCCAGCGCCCATGAATTATATGTAGAGGGTTTGGGCCGCCTGTTGGAAAACACCAGCGAAGACGATTACGACGATTTGAAACAAATGATGAAAGTGGTGGAAGAACGCGAAAAGTTTTCCTCTTTATTAAACGAGAAGATGACCGATTTGCAGAAATCCAACCAAAAAGTAAATGTAAGTATCGGCAGTGAAAACGAACTTACGGAACTTAAAAACTTGAGTATCGTTTCATCCGCTTATAAAATAGGGGATAAAACGGTGGGAATGTTGGGCATTATCGGCCCCAAACACATGGAATATACCCGGGTGATGAGCCTGGTAAATTTCATCGGGTCATTATTAGAAGGGTCTATACGCAGTTGGACGGCCCAGCCCGCAAAAGAAGATGAAAATTATGAGTAAGCACAACCATTCACACGAAGAACATAGGCACGCCCACTTGGACGAACACCAAGAAAACGTGCAGCAGGAAGAATCCTGCGCGGCGCAAACACAGCCGCAAGAAAACCCGGCCCCGGCCGAACACCCGGACTATTACGATAAATTTGTGCGGTTAAGCGCGGATTTTGAAAACTTCCGCAAACGCACCGAGCGCGAAAAAGCCGCGCTGATAGAATACGGTAAAAAAGATTTTGCGCAAAAGTTGTTGCCCGCTTATGAGGTGATGTTGCGCGAACGCGAAAAAATGGAAAAAGACGAAGCCGCCCACCAGTGCGAGGGGGAAGCAAAATCACTGCGTGACGGTATGCGCCTAATTTTAGGAGAACTGGAAAAAATATTCAAAGCAGAAGGTATCGTGCGTATGGATGTAAAAAATAAACCATACGACCCAGACACCCAAGAAGTGGTGGCTATGATTCCAGCCAAGCCGGAACAAGCCGGTTTGGTGATTGACGAAGTACAAATGGGCTTTTTGATGGACGGCAAAGTATTACGCCCGGCAAGGGTAGTCGTCGGCCAGGAAAGCGCACAATAAAAAATTTAACAAACAGTAAGGAGATATATAAGTATGGCAAAGATTATTGGTATTGACTTGGGTACATCTAACACCGCCGCGGCGGTAATGGAAGGCGGCCGCGGGACTATTATTCCGTCTGCAGAAGGCAACTCTATTGGGGGCAAAGCGTTTCCTTCTTATGTAGCTTTTACAAAAGACGGCCAGCGTTTGGTGGGTGAACCGGCCCGCCGCCAGGCTATTGCAAACCCGGAAGGCACCGTCACCGCGTTCAAACGCCGCATGGGTGAAAACTTCAAATTTAACTTGCGCGGGCAGGAATTTACCCCGCAACAGCTTTCCGCCTTTGTGTTGCAGAAAGTTAAAAAAGATGCCGAAGCCTTTTTGGGCGAACCGGTAGAAAAAGCGGTCATCACCGTACCTGCTTATTTTAACGATAACCAACGCCAGGCCACCAAAGACGCCGGCCGTATTGCCGGGTTGGATGTGGTCCGCTTGGTAAACGAACCGACGGCCGCCGCTTTGGCCTTTGGTATTGATAAAGCCGGCAAAGAACAAAAAATCTTGGTGTTTGACTTGGGCGGCGGTACCCTGGATGTGACCATTATGGAAATGGGTAAAGAAGGCACCTTTGACGTGTTGGCCACCTCCGGCGATACCAAACTGGGCGGTACGGATATGGATAACGCCATTATCGCGTGGATGACGGACGAATTCCGCAAGCAGGAAGGGATTGATTTGAGCAAAGACGTGCAAGCCCAACAACGCTTGAAAGACGCGGCCGAAAAAGCCAAAATTGAACTTTCTACCACCATGGAAACGGACATCAGCTTGCCTTATATTACGGCGGATGCCACGGGCCCGAAACACTTGGCGCTTACGCTTTCCCGCGCTAAACTGGAAAGCCTGGTGGGCGACATTGTAAAACGCTGCGGCAAATCCATTGACCAGGCGCTTTCTGATGCCAGCCTGTCTGCCAACCAAATTGACCGTATTATTTTGGTGGGTGGCCCGACCCGTATGCCGATTGTGCAGAAATATGTGGAAGACCATGTGGGTAAGAAAATTGAACGCGGGATTGACCCGATGGAATGTGTGGCAATCGGTGCCTCCGTGCAAGCCGGTATTTTGACCGGGGAAGTAAAAGACGTTCTGCTTTTGGATGTGACGCCGCTTTCCTTAGGGTTGGAAACGCTGGGCGGTGTATGCACGCGCCTCATTGAACGCAACACGACTATCCCTGTGCGCAAAACGCAGGTATTCTCTACCGCGTCGGACAACCAGCCGGCCGTCACCATCAACGTATTGCAGGGTGAACGCCCCATGGCTAAAGACAACGTGCCGCTGGGCAAGTTTGATTTGGACGGTATTGCTCCTGCTCCGCGCGGAGTACCGCAAATTGAGGTCACCTTTGATATTGACGCGAACGGTATTTTGAACGTCTCCGCCAAAGATTTGGGAACCGGAAAGGAACAGCACATTACCATCAGCTCTCCGAACAAATTGAGTGATGCGGAAGTTGAAAAATTTGTCAAAGATGCGGAAAAATTCGCCGAAGAAGACAAAAAGCACAAAGAAGTAATTGAAGCTAAAAACCAGGGCGACAGCGTGCTTTATCAAACCGAAAAAGCCCTGAAAGACTACGGCGATAAAGTATCCCAAGAAGACCGCTTGGCCATTGACCGCGCCTTGAACGACTTGCGCGATGCGTTAAAGACCGAAGACGCCGCCAAGATGAAAGCCGCTACGGACGCTGCTTTGCAGGCCAGCCAAAAACTGGGCGAAGCCATGTATAAAAACACGCAGGCCAACGCCCAAGCCGGTGCCCAGCAGGCGGCCGGTGCCCAACCGGGTGCCAACGCCCAAGCCGGCGCCGCTAACGGCGGGAAGGACGACGTAGTAGAAGCCGAAGTGGTTGACAAATAATCTAGGGTGGTAAATCACATGGCGGGGGCCTTTGAACAGGCCCCCGCCATTTTTTATTATCCGGGGAACGCTTTTTTTGCTACAATACAGGAATACTTTTGGGTGGAGGCAATTTTATGAGGAATGGTTTTACGTTGATTGAGCTTCTGGTAGTGGTATTAATCATAGGTATTTTGGCATCTATTGCTATGCCCCAGTATAACAAGGCCGTCTTGCGGGCCCGGTTTGCGGATGCGTTGCAAGTAGGGGAAGCCCTAAAAAAGCACACGAAGTCTATTATTTGGCAAACGGCCATTATATTGCCGATACGGATAATTTGGATTATGATTTTGCCGGCAAATGCACCGGTAGGGACGTGGTAAGTTGTGATGAGTACTTTTATATTGATAATTTAAGCGGCTCCAACATAGTGACGGACCCCAATGCCCAGCTTATCAGCATTTTGTATTGCCCCAAGGCGGGCTCTTGGACCAACTGTAGCCCCAATCTTGTGTTCCGCTATAACATTTGGTTGGACCAGTCTTCGCACCCCGGGGAGCGGACGTGTTCCGGCTCCACGCAGGAAGGCAGAGATTTTTGCAAAGTATTAGGGTTTGAAAATTAATCCGTTTGTCCCTAAAAAAGCCCCGTTTGCTGCGGGGCTTTTTTATTTGTGCGCAAGGGGGAAAATTTCATAAAATATAAGTAAAATACAAGGTTTTTATATTATGCCTACTGCTATGAAAGAAGATTACTATAAGATTTTAGATGTTGAACGCACGGCAACGGAAGTGGAAATTAAAGCCGCTTTCCGCCGCCAAGCCATGAAGTACCACCCGGACCGCAACCCCGGTAATAAAGAAGCCGAAGAACAATTCAAAAAAGTAAACGAGGCTTTTTCCGTCTTGTCGGACCCGCAAAAACGCCAGATGTACGACCAGTACGGTCACGGCGGCGTAAATAGCGCGGGCGGTTTCAGCGGGTTTAATGCCGGCGGGTTTGGGGATATTAACGATATTTTCAGCTCCGTATTCGGGGATATGTTCGGCGGCGGCTTTGGCGGCCGTGCGGGCAAACCCCGCGCCCAACGCGGCGACGACTTAAAAGTGGATGTGGAACTTTCGCTGGAAGAAGCCTTTATGGGTAAAGAAGAGGAAGTTTCTTATACCCGGTTGGATTCCTGTTCCGTCTGCCACGGCACCGGCGCGCAAGAAGGCAGTGCGCGCAAAACCTGCCGTTCCTGCGGCGGGCGCGGAACGGTCACTTATTCGCAAGGGTTTATCTCTATGCGGCAAACCTGCCCGGATTGCGGCGGCAAAGGCACGGTGGTTGAAAAACCCTGCACCAAATGCCACGGCAGCGGGGCGGAGCGCGTAAAAGAAACGCTGAAAGTAAAAATTCCGTCCGGCGTGCGCACCGGGGTCACCTTGCGCGTAGCCAACGGGGGCGACATCGGCACCAACGGCGGCGGTTTTGGGGATTTGTATGTGGAAGTGCATGTAAAAGCGCATAAAATCTTCCGCCGCGAAGGGGACGATTTAGTATTAGATGCCCCCATTACTTACCCGCAAGCGGTATTGGGCGGCACTATTAAAGTACCCACCATTGAGGGGAAAGAGATGGAAGTGACCATTCCCAAAGGCACGCAGTTCGGCACGGTGTTAAAAGTGCAGGGCAACGGTATGCCGCGTTTGGGCAAAAAAGGCTTTGGGGACTTGTTGGTTCACGTTCAAATTGAAGTGCTTAAAAAGCCCACGGCCCGCCAAAAAGAATTGTTGGAGCAGTTGGCGGAAGAAACCGGCGGCAAAAAAAGTTTTTTTAAGGAGTTATTTTCTTAAATTTTGTGAGGTCCGCCATGAGCCAGTATTTAGCCGATATTAAAGAAACCGAATTTTTTATTATGGACGAAGAAGCCCACCACGTTTGCACGGTGGCCCGCTGTAAAGAGGGGGAAGAAATTACCGTTTTTAACGGGAAAGGGCTTCAATATACCGGCCGGATAGAGCGGATACAAAAAAACTTTGTGCGCGGCAGTTTATTAAAAAAAGTGCCTCTGCGCCGCCCGGCGGTGGAATTGGAACTCTTTTTTGCGCCCAATTCCCGCACCGGGTTGGAAGAAGTGTTGGATAAAGGCACGCAGTTAGGGGTGGCGGCATTCTGCCCGATTGTCACCTCCCGCACGGAGTACGACGTATTAAAACGGTGGGAAGATAAATTCCCGCGTTGGCGGCAGATTATGCTTTCCGCCTGCAAGCAGTGCAACACGCCGCTCTTGCCGGAAATTTATGAGCCGGTGACGTTTTTGCACGCGGTGCAGGACAAAATCCCCTCTTTAATTACTTACGAGGCGGAAGAAACCCACACGGTTAGTTGGGGGCTGGAAAAACTCTGCGCGCCCAAACGCCTGCGCGTGTATGTCGGCCCGGCCGGCGGTTGGACGGATGAAGAAATTGTGATTGCCGCCCAATACGGCATATTGCCCATTACATTAGGGGTAAACATTTTACGCGCGGAAACGGCCTGTATTGCGGCGGCCGCCAAAATTTTATAATTATGAAATTTTTTATCAAAACATTCGGTTGCCGGGTCAACCAGGTGGAAAGCCAAGCCATTTTGGAAGATTTTTTACGCCACGGGCACACCCCGGCGGATTCTTTTGAAACGGCCGAAGTGTGCGTCTTAAACACTTGCACCGTCACACACCAGGCGGATAAAGATGTGGAAAAACAAATCCGCCAAATTTTGCACCGCAACCCCCAAGCGCGGTTGGTGCTTACCGGGTGCTATGCGGCCGCGCACCAAGCGCATATTAAAACCTTGTTCCCGCAAGCGGAAATTGTAGGGAAATATAACCTCGGCCGCGCGCTGTTTAATGAAGAAGACCTCTGCTGGACGGTTTCCGGCCATGAGGGCCACAGCCGCGCTTTTATAAAAATTCAAGACGGGTGCGATTGTTTTTGCTCCTATTGCATTGTGCCGTTTGCCCGGCCGGATAAACGCTCCAAGCCGGCGCCGGATGTGCTGAAAGAAATTACCGCCCTGGTGGAAAAAGGCTTTGCGGAAGTGGTTTTAACGGGTATCAACATTGGCAATTATGCCTGCCCGCAAACCGGGGCGGATTTGGCGTTGTTGTGCCGCCAAATTGCCGCGTTGCCCGGGCATTTTAGGGTGCGGTTTTCTTCCATAGAATTACAAACGGTGGCAGACGGCGTGGTGGATTTAATGGCCGCCCGGCCGGACCGTTTTTGCAATTACTTCCACCTGCCTTTGCAAGCCGGGTGTGACAGCGTTTTGAAAGCCATGAACCGCCATTATGATACCGCCGCCTACCGCGCCCGCGTGGAAGATTTACGCGCCCGCGTGCCGGGTATTTCCATATTTGCGGATGTCATAGCCGGGTTCCCTACGGAAACGGAAGCGGATTTTGAAACCACTTATCAGTTTATAAAAAGCGTTGGCTTGTGCGGGCTTCATGTATTTAGTTATTCCCCGCGCCCCGGTACCAAAGCCGCCGCGTGGCCGCAACTGGCGCACGAAGAAATCAAACGCCGTTCGGATGCGTTGCGCGGGCTGGATAAAGAACTCCGCACCCGGTTTGCCGCCTCGTTAGTGGGCACGGAACAAGAGCTGTTTATGGAAGAACGCAAAAACGGTCTCCCGGGCGGGGTGACGGCAAACTTCCAATATACGGTGTTGGAAAACGCCCCGGAACACCTAAAAGGATTGGTGCGGGCTAAAATTATCCGGGCGGACGGCCCCGTCTGTTATGGGGCGGTGACCGCATAAAAGGCGGGTTAAATGCTACAATAGTAGTGTTGCCCGGGCCTAAGGCAACTATACCGCCCGCCTATGCGGAAGTTGTTGTTTTTTGGTATAATATAAAAAATAATTTGTTTTTAACAAGTTAGATTCTTTTTAGGCAAGAGTTAAACAAAATGGTAGCCAAAAAAAATCTGTGTATTCTCATCCTGGCGGCCGGTAAAGGTACCCGGATGAAATCCCCCTTACCCAAACCCTTACACCCGGTTTGCGGTCTTCCCATTATTGCGCATATCTTAAAAGCGGCCCAGGCGTTAAACCCGGCCGCCATTGGGCTTGTAGTAGGGCATGAAGCCGCTACTATGGAAGAAACCGTCAAAGCCGGGCTCCCCGCGTGGGGCGTCACGGCTCCGCTAGTATTTGTGGAGCAAACGGAGCTGACCGGCTCCGGCTCGGCCGTTAAAGCGGCGTTGCCCCTCTTAAACCGTTTTGAAGACGTTATGGTGCTTAACGGCGATACCCCGCTCTTAAAAACCGCTACCTTGGAACAAATGTATTCCTCGTTTGAAGAAAACGCCTCCGGGGCGATGGTATTGGGCGTAAGCGTGCCGGACCCGGCCGGATACGGCCGTATCGTGCGGGAAGCGGACGGCTCTTTTGCCCGCATTGTGGAACACGCGGACGCGGACGAAAAAACCCTTTTAATTCATGAAATCAACAGCGGTATGTATTTATTCAAATCCCCGCTGTTAGCGCAGGCGTTGGCGGAATTGAAACCCCAAGGCCCCAAGCACGAATTTTATTTAACCGATACGCTGTCTTCCATTAAAGCCATGCAGCACCCGGTGCTGGTATTTGGCAGTGAAGACTACCAACAGGCGTTGGGCGTAAACAGCAAAGCACAGCTTTCTCAGGCGGAGCTGATTATGCGCCGCCGCGTGGCGGACAGATTGTTGGAAGAAGGCGTGACCATCCCCAACCCGGATGCCGTATTTATTGATGCGGAGGTGCAAATCGGGGCGGATTCTTTTATTTGCCCGGGGTGCTATATCTGCGGTAAAACGGTAATCGGAAAAAACTGTATGCTGGAAGGCAACGTATATATTAAAGATTCCGTTATTGCCGATAACGTGACCCTGAAAATGGGAACGTATGTGGAAGAATCCCAGGTGGACGAAAACTGCCAGTTGGGGCCGTATGCGCACCTGCGCCCGAAATCCGTATTAAAGAGAGGGGCCAAGGTGGGCAATTTCTCGGAAATTAAAAAATCCGTTATCGGGGAAGGCTCCAAAGTAAACCACTTGAGCTATATTGGCGATACGGATATGGGGGCCGGCGTAAATGTGGGGGCCGGAACCATTACTTGCAATTATGACGGTAAAAATAAACATCAAACCGTTATAGGGGACCATGCTTTTATCGGTTCCAACGTGAATTTTGTAGCACCGGTGACGGTGGAAAAATATGCAAAAATCGGCGCGGGTTCAACCATCACCAAATTGGTGCCGGAGCAGTCGCTTGCGATTGCGCGCTCGCGTCAGGTTGTTTTGGAGAAAAAAGGTATACAACATGACTAAAAGCGTAAATGGAGACTTGCGCATTTTTACCGGCAATGCCAACCCGGCATTGGCCCAAAAAATTTGTGAACACTTGAATATGGACCTGGGCAAATTGCGTGTGGAAAAATTTGCCGATGGCGAAATTGATGTGCAAATTTTGGAAAGCGTCCGCGCGCACGATTGCTATATTATTCAGCCTACCTGCCCGCCCGTGAACGAAAACTTAATGGAACTGCTCATTATGATTGACGCTTTCAAACGTGCCAGTGCGGGTAAAATTACGGCCGTTATGCCGTACTTCGGTTATGCCCGGGCGGACCGCAAGGCTTCCCCGCGCGTGCCGATAACCGCCAAATTGACTTCTAACTTAATTACCAAAGCCGGGGCGGACCGCATTATGACGGTAGATTTGCACGCAGGCCAAATCCAGGGGTTTTTTGATATTCCCGTGGACCACTTGCGCGCCCGCAAAGTGTTTTTGGATTATTTTAAGGATATTGACCATTCCGATTTTGTAGTTGTTTCGCCCGACGTTGGGGGCGTGGAACGCGCCCGCAAATTTGCGGCGCGGTTGGATGCGGGGCTTGTAATTATTGATAAACGCCGCCCCAAAGCCAACGAAGCGGTAGTCTATAACGTCATTGGGGACGTAGCAGGCAAAACCGCCATTATTTTTGATGACATCGTGGACACGGCCGGTACGCTTACCACCGTGGCGCAAAAAATCAAAGAACGGGGCGCGCGCGAAATTTACGCGGTCTGCACCCACGGGCTTTTGTCCCGCAACGCGTTGGACAAAATCAATAAGTCCGATATTAAAAAGCTGATTATTTCGGACTCCCTGCCCATACGGGACTTGGGGCCCAAAGTAGATGTGCTGTCGGTTTCGTACCTGTTAGCGGATGCTATCAAACGCAACCACGACGGCCGCTCTATCAGCGATATGTTTAACTAAATTTCATTTAGTGGAAAAATAGGAGAAATAAAATCATGCAAGAAATGAATATTACCGCCACTTTAAGAGAAGGGCTCGGCGTAAAAGGCGCCCTCTCCAAAATCCGCGCGGAAAAAAACGTACCCGGTGTAATTTATGGCAGCCATAAAGAACCCGTCACCATTACCGTCAGCTTGAAAGACGTAGAAAAAATCGTCAACGCCGGTAAAAATACCATTGTGGAAATTGCCTTGCCGAACGGCACCGAACAAGCCCTGGTAAAAGAAATCCAATACCATGTGGTAAAAGATACCCCCATTCACATTGACTTCCAACGCGTAGCCTTGACCGATAAGATGGACGTAGTCGTTCCTGTTAAATTGGTGGGCGAATCTGCCGACGTTAAGAACTACGGCGCTTTGGTGGAACACATCTTGCGCGAAATTGAAGTAAAAGCCTTGGTGCGCGCCATTCCGCACGAAATTGAAGTGGATATGACCCCCATGACCATCAACAAAGGTATTGTTGCCGGCGATATTAAACTGCCCGAAGGCGTTGAACTGGTGACGGATGCCCAAGCCCCGGTGGTCCACTTGATGATTCCGAAAGAGGAAGAAGAAGCCCCTGCTGCCCCGGCCGCTGCTGATGCTGCCGCCGCCCAGCCGGAAAGCTCCTCTACCAAAGGTAAAAAAGACGAAGACGGCAACCTGACCAAAAACGCCGCTCCGGCCAAGGACGCTAAAAAATAATGGCGGAACTTTCCCTGGTAGTCGGTTTAGGTAATCCGGGCGCGCAATATGCGCGTACCCGCCATAACGCAGGCTTTAGAGTGGCGGACGAAATCGTCCGCCGCCAAAGCGCGGATTACCAAGCCTGGCAAAACCTGGGGGAATACGCCAAAATCCGTTTGGCCGGCAAAGATGTGCTGGTGGCCAAACCATTTACCTATATGAACGAATCGGGCCGGCTGGTTTCCAGCTTGGCCCGGTTCTTCAAAATTCCGGCACAAAATATACTGGTCTGCTTTGATGACGTTTCTTTGGGGGTGGGCCATATCCGCCTGCGCCCTTCCGGCTCTGCCGGCGGGCAAAAAGGGATGAAAAGCGTAATAGAGCAACTGGGCACGCAAAATATTGCGCGCTTGCGGGTGGGCATTGGGCCCAAGCCGGCTCCGTTTGATTTGGCCGATTTTGTACTTTCTAACTTTTCCAAGGCGGACGAAACTTTATTGGCCCCGGCTTTGGAAAACGCCGCCAACGCGGTGGAAAGCTGGCTGAAAGACGGGTTGGAAAAAACCATGACCCGCTTTAACGGCTGATTTACTTGCCCACGCACTTTGTATCAAGCGCGGGCGAAAGCCCGTTTTTTTATGGTTTTTAAGTAAAAATTAATATCGTTTCATAAAAAAAGGTTAAAATACCTTAAAAATCCAATACAACGCTGTAAAATACTATAATATAACTGTATGACGATTACCGAATTCAAAACCGCTTGTTCCGCTATTGAACAAGAATATAAAGCCAAAATTGCCGCCGCGGCCGATTTAGCCGCTGTGGAAGAACTGCGCGTGGCCGCTTTGGGCCGCAAAGGCGCGCTGACGGACCTGTTAAAAGGTTTGAAAGATTTTTCTATTGAAGATAAAAAAGTAGCCGGCCCGTTGGGCAACGCCTTGAAAGGGGCGCTTTCGGCCGCGTTGGAAGAAAAAACCGCTTTTTTTGCCGCCAAGCAAATTAATGATGAACTGAATAAAACCTGCTTGGATTTAACTTTACCCGCTTTCCCGGCCCCGCAAGGCCACCGGCATCCGCTTTCCGTGGCGATGGACCGCATGACCACCATTTTGGCCCATTTGGGTTTTGAATGGGCGGAAGGCCCGTGGGTGGAAGATGAAAAACATAACTTTGATATGCTCAACATCCCCAAACACCACCCGGCGCGGGATGCGCAAGACACCTTTTTTGCCGATACCGGCTCCCCGATTTCCATGGTTCTGCGCACGCATACGTCTAACGTGCAAAGCCGGTTTATGGAAAAACACCGCCCGCCGCTACGCATTATGGCGCCGGGGCGCGTGTTCCGCAACGATAGTTTAGATGCCACCCACAGCCCGGTATTCCACCAAATTGAGGGGCTGTATGTGGATAAAAACGTCAGCATGGCGGATTTGAAACAAGATTTGACCGCTTTTATGAAAGGCTTGTTCGGCAACAAGGCGGAAATCCGCTTCCGCCCGTCTTTCTTCCCGTTTACGGAACCGAGCGCGGAAGTAGACGTAAAATGCGTGTTCTGCCAGGGCAAAGGTTGCCCGGTGTGTAAAGGGAGCGGTTGGATTGAAATGCTCGGCTCCGGTGTGGTTCACCCCAATGTGCTTAAAAATTGCGGCATTGACCCGAACGAATACAGCGGCTATGCCTTTGGTATGGGGGTGGAACGCCTGGCCATGATGATGATGAACATTAACGACATCCGCACCTTTTACGAAAACGACGTGCGCGTACTTTCCCAATTTTAAGGATATAAAACAATGAAAATAGTTTATTCTTGGTTAAAAGATTTTATTGATTTGGATTTAACCCCCGAAGAAATGGTCCAACAGTTTGTGCATTTGGGCATAGAAGTTGCCAGCGTGCAAACCACCGGGGCCGATTTTGAGGGCGTGACGGTGGCCCAAATTACCCATATAGAAGACCACCCCAATTCCGACCACCTGCACCTGGTGGATTTGGATTTGGGCGGCGGCAAAACCCAGCGCGTAGTATGCGGAGCCCCCAATATTGCCGTGGGGCAAAAAATCCCGTTGGCGCGTGTGGGCTCCCGCTTGGGCACTATGGTTATGAAACCGGCCGTTATCCGCGGCGTAGCTTCGGAAGGGATGATTTGCTCGTCGGATGAATTGGGCCTTACGCACACGCGGGCACACGGCATTTTGGTACTGGACGAAAACCTCCCCCTGGGGACGGACGTTTCCACCCTGTACGGCAAAAAAGACACCGTTTTTGATTTGGAAATTACTTCCAACCGCCCGGACTTGCTCTCCCATTTGGGGGTTGCGCGGGAATTGGGGGTACTGCTCAATAAGCCGGTTAAATTGCCGCAAATTCCGGCGTTCCAAACGCAGGGCGAAGCCTTGCACGTTGAAATCCAAGCGCCGCAGGCGTGCCCGCGCTATATCGGGCGCGTCATCCGCGGGGTTAAAAATACAGAATCCCCGGAGTTTATGAAAGAACGCCTGGCGGCTATGGGCCTCAACCCCAAAAATGCGTTGGTGGATATTACCAATTATGTCATGTTTGAACTCGGCCACCCGCTCCATGCGTTTGACCGTACGGAAGTGGACGGCGATAAAGTAATTATCCGCTTTGCCCACCCCGGCGAAAAATTTACGGTTTTGGACGGCCGCGAATTGGAACTGGCGGAAAACTCCCTGGTGATTGCGGATAATCAAAAAGCTACCGCTTTAGCCGGTATTATGGGCGGGCTGAACTCCGGCATCCGGGAAAACACGCAGGACGTGTTTTTGGAAGCCGCGTATTTTGATGCCCCCACCATTAATAAAACGGTTAAAAAATTCGGCGTATCGTCTGATTCTTCCCAACGCTTTGAACGCGGCACGGATATTGAGGGCGCGCTGTTGGCTATGAACCGCGCCACCCAACTGATTTGCCAAATTTGCGGCGGCACGCCCAGCGCACTGGCGGACGAATACCCGGAAAAATTCCAAAACCCGGAAGTGGTTTTTACCGCGCAGGACATCAACAACATTTTGGGCACGCAGTTAGAGGCGCAAACGCTGAAAGGTATTTTCTCCCGCTTGGGCGCCTCTTTTACGGCGGACGGTGATACTTGGGTGTTTCGCGCTCCCTCTTTCCGCCGCGATTTAACCACCAAGTGGGATTTGGCCGAAGAAGCCGCCCGCTTTGTAGGGTATGATGCTATCCCGTTGGCGGCCAGTAAAGCTACCGTGTCGTTTGCCGATAACCCCAAAGGCATTGATTTAACCAAAAAATTCAGCAACCAACTGATTGGATTAGGCTTTTACGAATGTAAAAATATTGATTTTTTGGGCGAAAAAGAGCTTAAACAATTTGGTTTTGAGCCCAAACATTGTATCCGCATTAAAAATGCCATGGCCCAAGGGTGGGAATTTTTACGCCCTACGCTGTTGCCGGCCTTGTTAAAAAATGTGGAATTTAACCAAAAGCGCGGCCAATATAATTTGGCTTTGTTTGAAAGCACCAAAACATTTACTTTGCTCAAAAACTATCCGGGCGAAACGTATACGGTAGCCGGTGTTTTGACGGGTGCTATCCAAAGCCGCGCCTTTTTTGCGGGCGGCGTGACGGTGCCGGACTTTTACTTTGTAAAAGGCGTGGTGCATAACCTGCTCCCCGGTGCCAAATTGCTCCCGGCGGAAAAAGCCCCGGTTTATATGCACCCCAAAATTGCCGTGGACATTATGGAAGGCGGCAAAAAAATCGGCGTGTTGGGCAAACTCCACCCGCTGACCCTCAAAGCGTTTGGCATTAAAACGCCGGATGTGTGGGCGTTTGAATTTGGGTGCAAGGCGCTGGAAAAAACTTTCTCCGCCCAAAACTTTAACCCGGTGGCCGCTCCGGCGGTGTTCCCGCCGTCTTTGCGGGATTTGTCGGTCGTGTTGGATGAAAACATCCCTTATGCGCAAGTGCAAAGCGTGCTAAACCAAACCGGGCTGGACGTAAAAATGAGCTATGAGCTGATTGACTTGTACCAGGGCGAACATCTGCCCGCCGGTAAAAAGAGCCTTACGTTCAGTTTGGCGTTTTCCAACCCGCAACGCACCTTAAAAGATGCCGAAACAGACGCCGCGTTTAATAAAATCGTGGCGGAATTGGGCCAAAAACTAGGGGCCGCCTTGAGGTAATTGTATGCAGGAAAAACTCAAACAACTGGAATTGTTGGTATCGCAAGTGGCGGCCCGCCAACAGCAAACGCAGGCCCAAAATACGGCCTTGCACCAAAAAGTACGCCAGTTGGAGGAGAACCTGGATAAATTGCGCACGGTGGAAACGGAAGTGAAAACCTTGCGGGAATGGAAACGCACCGCCCAGCAAACGCTCAAACGCTTGCTGGTTAAGGTGGATAAAGAAATCCAAAAATCCCGCCAGGACGAAAACGCGCCCCTCTGATTGAGCGTTTTAGATAAGCGGGGGAGGTTTGCCTCCCCCGTTTTTAACAAAAAAAGCCGGGCTTAAACGGCAGGAAAAAACGATGGCAAAAAACATTGTGGAAGTAGAAATACGCAAAATTCCGCTGGAAGTGGAAATCCCGGGGTTGGGCGGGGTGGAAATTACCAACCTGGCCGCCGAAGTGGAAAACAAAATGCGGGAAATCAGCGAGAACGAAGACGTAATAGACACGCTGAAACTGGCGCTCCTGGCGGCACTGCACTTTGCCGCGCAGGCGTACATCCGGGGCGAGAATGAGGGCGGACGGCGCAAGGAAGAAGAAGCCCGGGTAGACCGTTTAATTGCCAAATTAAAATCATCTTTATAAGGGGTATGTATGGCGGATGATGAAAATTTAATGCCTTTGGCCGCGCGCCAAGCACCCAAAACGCTGGAAGATTTTGCCGGACAGCCGCATTTGTTGGGGCCGGGCAAAATGTTGCGCCGGCTGTTGGAAACGGACACCTTAAAATCGGCCGTGTTTTTCGGCCCGCCCGGTTGCGGCAAAACCGCCACGGCGCGCTATATTGCTTCGCGCACCAATGCGGTGACGGTAGAATTGAACGCCGCGGCCGCCGGCGTGGCGGACCTCAAAAAAGTATTGGCGGAAGCCAAAGAGCGTATGAAAAACCCCGGCTTTGGGGAGCGCCGCACGCTGGTTATTTTAGACGAAATCCACCATTTTAATAAAACCCAGCAGGACGTGCTGTTGCCGTCCGTGGAGCGGGGCGATATTATTTTAATTGGTATTACCACCGAAAACCCCTATTTTTACATTAATACCGCGTTGTTATCGCGCTTTTCCGTATTTGAATTTAAGCCGTTGGGCCCGGGGGATTTGCGCAAAATTCTGTTCCGTGCCGCCGCCAAAGAAAACGCCAAACTGACGGACGAAGCCACGGAATATTTTATTGTGCAATCCAACGGCGACGGGCGCAAAATGTTAAACGCGCTTGAAATTGCCGTACTAACCACCGAGCCGGACGGCGCGGGCATCAAACAAATAGATTTGGAAATTGCCAAAGAGTGCATCCAAAAGCGCCACTTAAATTATGATAAAAAAGGTGACGAACATTACGATATTATTTCCGCCTTTATCAAATCCATGCGCGGCTCCGACCCGGACGCCACCGTGTATTGGTTGGCGCGTATGTTGGAAAGCGGCGAAGACCCGCGCTTTATTGCCCGCCGTATTTTTATTTGCGCCAGCGAAGACGTGGGCCTGGCAGAGCCCGCCGCCCTGATGATTGCGGAGGCGGCTTTCCGCGCCGCGGAAGTATTGGGTATGCCGGAAGTGCGTATTCCGTTGGCGCACGCGGCTATTTATGTGGCCTGTTGCCCCAAAAGCAACTCCGCCTACAACGCCATTAATGCCGCGTTGCAGGAAGTGCGCGAGGGCCGCTACCGCCCGGTGCCGGACCATTTGCGTTCGGGCGGCAAAAACCGCGGCTACAAATACGCGCACGACTATCCTAATCATTACGTCAAACAGCCGTATATGCCCGCCCCGCTCCAATTTTATGAGCCGGGCACTTTGGGCAAAGAACCCGCCCTGGCGGAGCGGCTCAAAAAAATAAAGGGGGAATAATGGAACCCGAAAGACCTTTTTGCGGCCAAGTGTTTTCCGTTTCGGAACTCAACGGCGTGATTAAACAAATGTTGGAGGGCGTGTTCGCGGGGATTTTTGTAGAGGGGGAAATTTCCAACCTGCGCGAAGCCGCCAGCGGACATATTTATTTTGACCTCAAGGATAAAAACGGCATTTTGGCCGCCGTACTTTTTAAGGGCTATGGGTGGCGCTTTGCCCAAATGCTGGAAGAAGGCCTTTCCGTGCGCGTGTTGGGGGACGTAAGCTGTTATGCCAAACAGGGGCGCTATCAACTGGTTGTTAAATCCGTAGAGCCGCTTTCCCGCGGGAAATTATTTTTAGAATTTGAAAAACTCAAACAAAAATTAGCCGCCGAGGGCTTGTTTGACGAACGCCGAAAAAAACCGATTCCGCCCTTTCCGCACCGTATTGGGGTGGTCACTTCGCCCACGGGGGCGGCCGTGCGGGATATTTTATCCGTGTTGCGCCGCCGCAGCCCCAATTTGGAAGTGGTGGTGGCCCCGGTACTGGTGCAGGGGGACGAAGCCGCCGCGCAAATTGCCCAAGCAATTGCCGATTTTAACCGCTTTACCCCGCGTATGGATGTTTTATTGGTGGGCCGCGGCGGCGGCAGTATGGAAGATTTATGGGCCTTTAACGAAGAACCTGTTGCCCGCGCCATAGCCGCCAGCCAAATCCCGGTTATTTCCTGCGTCGGGCACGAAATTGATTTTACCATAGCCGATTTTGTGGCGGATTTGCGCGCACCCACGCCGTCCGCCGCCGCGGAACTGGTAGTTAAAAATTCCCAAAACACGCGCGAAACGGTACACCAATTTACCAGGCGTATGGCGCAAGCCGTCAGCATTTTGTATGAACGCGCCGCGCGCCGGTTGGAAAGCGCCCTGGCGTGCCCGGTGTTTAAGGACCCGTCCGTTTTAACGCGGGAGCGGGAACAGCGGGTGGACGAGTTGACCCTCTCCATGCAGGCGCTTGCCAAAGACGCATACCACCGTTTTGAAAGCCGTTTTTCGGCGGCGCAAAACAAATTGGCCGCGCTTAACCCGCAGGCCGTACTCAAACGCGGTTATAGCATTACCCGCAACGCGCAGGGGCAAATTATCAGCCAAGTTTTGCAAACGCGCGAGCAGGAAACTATTTATATTCAAGTAAAGGACGGTACTATCCGTGCCGAAGTGAAATAACGTATGATTAAAAAAACTTTTGAAACCCAACTGGCCCGCTTGGAAGAAATCGTGGCCGCTTTGGAAGCCGAACAGACGGATTTGGACGCTTCCGTAAAATTGTTTGAAGAAGGCTTAACGCTTTCGCGCGAACTTTCCAAAAAATTGGAAGACGTTAAATTTAAGGTCAGCGCCTTAAAACGCAAAGGGGAAGAACTGGCCCTGGAGCCGTTTGAAGCCAAGGAAGCCGACGATGGCGAATAAAAAATTGCGTTTGGATATGGTGCTGGTGGAGCGCGGGTTTTTCCAAAGCCGCAACCGCGCGCAGGCCAGCATTATGGCCGGGGAAATACTGGTAAACGGCCAGGCGGATACCCGCGCGGACCGCACCATCCTGCCGGAAGATGTGATTTCCATTAAGGAAAAAAGCTGCCCGTATGTGTCCCGCGGCGGCTTAAAATTGGCGGGCGCTATTAAGGCGTGGAATTTGGACGTAAAAGACAAAGTTTGCGTGGATATTGGTGTGGCAACCGGGGGGTTTTCGGACTGTATGTTGCAAGCCGGCGCGCGGGAAGTGTACGGTGTGGACGTGGGCAAGGGGCAAATCGCCAGCGAAATGCTGCGCTATAAAAATTTCCATTTCAAGCCGGAAACCAATGCGCGCTACATGACGCCGGATTTGTTTGAAAATGCCCCGCAATTTGCCGCGGTGGATGTGTCTTTTATTTCGCTCAAAATGATTATGGAGCCGTTGTTTAAGGTGCTTGCGCCGCAGGCGGATGTGGTTTTTTTAATTAAACCCCAGTTTGAGCTTTCCCCCAAGCAAGTGCCGCACGGCATTGTAAAGACGGAAGAAAACCGCCAAGCGGCTATTGACAGCGTGCGCGGATTTTTTGAGGAAAACCTGAAAGCCAAATACGGCGCGGAGGGGTTGGAGTTGATGGAGAGCCCGATTAAGGGGGTGCATGGGAACGTAGAGTTTCTATGGCACGTCCGCATTGATAGATAACGGCATTTGGTAAGTTTAGAGATTAACGCACAGAAAGCAAAATAACATTTTGCTTTCTGTTTGCGTTTTATGGGCCACATTTTTCCACATTTGGCCGTCTGGTCGGTCCCTTTGGGCTTATGTGGCATACAGCCACACTGCGCCCAAACTAAGGCCCGCCCATACGGCGCAAATCTGAAAAAAC